>Ga0209346_1000054_pt1 | contig 193885 bp, 201 predicted proteins | sample AutmiccommunBRH9_FD_187381 | JGI IMG/M metagenome (GOLD analysis project Ga0209346, IMG submission 187381) | Deep subsurface microbial communities from Mt. Terri, Switzerland - Autotrophic microbial communities BRH/9 (SPAdes) (version 2) | ecosystem: Environmental > Aquatic > Deep subsurface >...
AGCCCACTGGTCAGCGCAATCCGCACCGCCTCCTGCTTGAACTCATCTGAATGCTTCATCATCTCGTCGGTCTCCTGTTGCGAGCTCTAAACGCTCAGGTGACCGGCGCAAAACCGTTACAAGTCCATTTCGCCCACTGGCCACGATGTAGACGCAGGGCCGTTTCTCAACCGTCATTGCGAGGCGACGCAGTCGCCGTGGCAATCCAAAGCGTATCGCACACCGCTCTGGATTGCTTCGCTGCGCTCGCAATGACGAAGGAATATCACCTCAAACTCACCTCACAGCGGAATATTGTCATGCTTCTTCCACGGGTTCTCCAACTGCTTCGTCCGCAGCTTGCGTAACCCCAAGGCAATCCGCCGCCGCGTGGAGTGCGGGTGGATCACCTCGTCGATATAGCCGCGCGATGCCGCCACAAACGGATTGGCGAAGCGGTCTTCGTATTCCTTGGTTTTCTCGGCGATCTTTTCCGGGTTGTCGCGGTCTTGCCGGAAGATGATCTCCACCGCGCCTTTCGCGCCCATCACTGCGATTTCCGCGGTCGGCCACGCATAGTTCAAATCGCCGCGCAGGTGCTTGCTCGCCATCACGTCATAGGCCCCGCCGTAAGCCTTGCGGGTGATGACGGTGATCTTGGGCACGGTTGCCTCGGCATAGGCGAACAGCAGTTTCGCGCCGTGCTTGATGATCCCGCCCAGTTCTTGCGCGGTGCCGGGGAGGAAGCCGGGGACGTCCACGAACGTCAGGATCGGGATTTCAAACGCATCGCAGAACCGCACGAAACGCGCGGCCTTCTTCGAGGAATTGATGTCGAGGCAGCCGGCCAGCACCATCGGCTGGTTCGCCACCACGCCCACGGTGCGGCCCTCCACCCGGCCAAAACCGCACAGGATATTGCCCGCGTGGGCCGGTTGAATTTCAAAGAAATCGCCCTCGTCCAGCACCTTGGCGATGACTTCGTGCATATCATAGGGCTGGTTGGCGTTATCCGGGATCAGCGTGTCGAGGCTCGGCTCATCGCGGTCCCACGCATCGCCGACCGGCAGCACGGGTGGCTCTTCACGGTTCGACAGCGGGAGGAAATCGACAAACCGCCGCGTCGCCAGCAGCGCCTCGATATCATTGTCATAGGCGAGATCGGCCACAGACGTCTTGGTGGTATGTGTGATCGCGCCGCCGAGTTCTTCTTGCGTCACGACTTCGTTGGTGACGGTTTTCACCACCTCCGGCCCGGTGACGAACATATAGCTGGAATCCTTCACCATGAAGATGAAGTCGGTCATCGCGGGCGAATAGACCGCCCCGCCCGCGCACGGCCCCATGATGAGGCTGATTTGCGGCACCACGCCGCTGGCCAGAACATTCCTCTGGAACACCTCGGCATAGCCACCAAGGCTCGCCACGCCCTCCTGAATCCGCGCCCCGCCCGAATCGTTGAGGCCGATGACGGGCGCACCGACCTTCATCGCGGTGTCCATCACCTTGCAGATTTTTTCGGCATGACGTTTTGACAGGCTGCCGCCGAACACGGTGAAATCCTGGCTGAACACGTAAACCAGCCGCCCGTTGATGGTGCCGCTGCCGGTCACCACCCCATCGCCGGGGATGCGCTGGGTTTCCATGCCGAAATCAATGCAGTCGTGTTCGACGTAAGCATCAAGTTCCTCGAAGCTTCCTTCGTCGAGCAGCACGTCCAATCGTTCACGCGCGGTCAGTTTGCCCTTGGCGTGCTGGGCTTCGATGCGCCCCGCCCCGCCACCCATCCGGGCGGCTTCGCGGCGGCGTTCCATTTCGGCGATGTTGGCGGACACTCGGCATCCCCTCTGGTGGTTCTTGTTGCCAAATGCGTTGCCTTAGCGCTCGCTCAGCGTCAACGTGGCAAAAATAGCGGTGAGAGCAAGGACACTGATGCAACAGGCGGACATGGTAGTGATCGGTGGCGGGATTGCGGGGCTATCGCTGGCTGCGCGGATCGCGGCGCATGGGCGCGTGGTAGTGCTGGAAGGCGAGAGCGCACCCGGATACCACGCCTCGGGCCGCAGCGTCGCCTTTGCGCATTACGGTTTGGGCGAGCGGATCGTGCGGACGCTGACCGCGCTGAGCCTGCCCGATCTGGCGGCCCACGCTGCGCGGCATCCGGCGCTGCATATTGCTTCGGCAGGGCAAGCGGCGGCGCTCGATGCGCTGGAGGATGTGCACCGACAGTTCGGCAGTGACTGTGCGCGAATCATGCCGGATGAGGCGCGCGCGCTGGTGCCGGTGCTGAAGCCCGAAGCCTGCGCCGCCGCGCTGCTCGATCACGGGTCGCTGAAGCTGGACACCAACGCCATGTTGCAGGCGCACGTGGCCGATCTGCGCGCCCACGGCGGCAAGCTGGTCACAGGTGCACGGGTCAACGCGATCACGCACGAAGGCGGTGGCTGGCGGTTGGCAACATCGGCGGGAGCCTTCACCGCGCCGCTTCTGATGAACGCCGCGGGCGCTTGGGCGGATGAGATAGCGCGGATGGCAGGCGTCACCCCCATCGGTATCGAGCCGCGCCGTCGCACCGTGATTTCCTTCGCCGCGCCCGAAGGCGAGGACGTGCGCGCATGGCCCTTTACCAAGACTGTCGGCGAAGGCTTCTATCTGCTCCCCGAAGGCCGGGGACAATTGCTGGCGTCCTCGATGGATCAGACCCCGTCAGAACCGTGCGACGCCGCAAGCGAAGAACTGGACATCGCCATCGCGGCTGACCGGGTGGAGCAGGCGACCACGCTTGCGATCAGGCGCATCAGCCATAGCTGGGCGGGCCTGCGCAGCTTTGCGCCCGACGAATTGCCGGTGATCGGCCACGCAGCGGGCGCGCCGGGGTTTGTGTGGTGTGCCGGACAGGGCGGGTTCGGCTTCCAGACCGCGCCCGCGCTGTCACGGATTGCCGAGGCGGCGGCGCTGGGCCTGCTCTTCCCCGAAGATTGCGCAGCGGCGGGCCTTGCTGCGGAATTGTTCAGCCCGGCGCGGTTGGGGGCCTGAAAACATAACCCAAAGCCCGCTCGTGCTGAGCCTGTCGAAGCACTGTTTTTCTTTGTGTCCGGTGCTCGGTTCGAAGTGGAATACGGCCCTTCGACAAGCTCAGGACGAGCGGTGTTCTATTTGAACAGCACCAGTTCTTCCGCCATCGTCGGGTGGATAGCAACGGTCGCGTCGAAATCGGTCTTGGTCAGACCCGCTTTCACCGCCACCGCCGCCGCCTGCATGATCTCTGGCGCTTCGGGGCCGATCATGTGCAGCCCCACGATCCGGTCGTTCGCGGCATCGACGATCATCTTGTAAAGGCTGCGTTCGTTGCGCCCCGACAAGACGTTTTTCATCGGGCGGAAATCGGCATGATAGACCTTGATCGTGCCAAGAGTGTCGCGCGCTTCGCCTTCGGTCATGCCGACCGCAGCGATGGGTGGATGGCTGAACACCGCGCTGGGCACGCAGGAATGATCGACCGCGTAAGGTTCAACCCCGCCGAACACCGAATCCGCAAACGCCTGCCCTTCGCGGATGGCGACCGGGGTGAGCTGCACGCGGTCGGTCACATCGCCGACAGCATAAACGTAATCGACATTGGTGCGGCTGAAAGCGTCGACCACGATTTCGCCCCTGCGCCCGGTGGCAACGCCGATGTTGTCCAGCCCTAACCCTTCGATATTGGGTACACGGCCAGTCGCCACCATCACCGCGTCAAACACCCGCGCATCGTGCCCGGTCAGCTTGACCAGCAGGCTGTCATCGCCCTGCTTTTCGACAAATTCAAATTCAGAGTGGAAACAGAATTCGATCCCCTTGGTCAGCGAGATTTGCAGCAAGCGGTCGCGCACGCTTTCATCATAGCCGCGCAAAATCCTGTCCGAACGGTTGGCGATCGTGACCTTGCTGCCGAATGCGTTGAAGATTCCGGCAAATTCATTGGCGATATAGCCCCCGCCCGCAATCAGGATGCGGCGCGGGATGGCATCGAGATGGAACGCCTCGTTCGAGGTGATGACGTGTTCATTTCCGGGAAAGTCCGGAACCATCGGACGCGCGCCCGTGGCGATCAGGATATATTTGGCGGTGATGACCTTGCCGCTCGCCAGCGTGATCTGGTGATCGCCGGTGATGGTCGCGCGTTCATCATAGACAGTGACATTATGGTTGCTGAGCGTCTGGCCATACAGGCCTTCGAGGCGGCTGACGTCGGCTTGCACGCTGTCGCGCAGCGTGACCCAGTCAAAGCTTTTGCCCTCGATCGTCCAGCCGAATTGCTTGGCGTCTTCCAGATCCTCGGCAAAGTGGGCGCCATAGACGAGCATCTTCTTGGGAACGCAGCCGCGGATCACGCAAGTGCCGCCGACCCGGTATTCCTCTGCCACCGCGACCCGCGCGCCGTGTGCTGCGGCAACCCGGCTGGCGCGCACGCCGCCCGATCCTGCCCCGATGGTGAAGAGATCATAGTCAAATTCGTCGGCCATTGCGCTGCTCCCGTAGGTCACGGGCCGCATATGGCGAAGCGCGTCGATGGCGGCAACCATCGACGCGCAAAAAGCTGCGATTTCTTTTATTTAGAGCATCGTGCTGAAAAGTGGGAACCGGTTTTCAGCTTTTTACGATGCGACAACAAAGGATGGAGCGGGAAGCGCGAGGCATCCCGCAGCAATCAGGCGTTGACCGAGCGTGGGCGACCGCCCCCGCCGCCACCGGGACGACCCCGGCCACGGCCGCGATCACCGCCGCCGCCATTGCCCGAAGGACGCGCACCGCCGCCGGGATGACGGCGATCACCGCCGCCACCATTGCCACCGGGACGGCCTGATCCCGTGGCCTGCTGCGGCTTGCGATCACCTTGCGGGCGACGCTCCCCATCAGCGCGGCGTTCGCCTTGCTGCGGGCGACGTTCGCCATCCGGGCGGCGTTCTCCCCGATTTTCACCATGCGGCTTGCGATCGCCCTGTGGACGCTGGCCAAGCGGGCGCTGGCCAATTGGACGGGGGTTGACGCGCTTCATCGGAACACGCGCGGCGGGCTTGGTCGGCCCTTCGCCTTCCACCACGGCGCGGAAATTATCCGGCAGCGGCAAGCGTTCCAGTTCTGCGCCGGTTACCTTGCGGATATCCTTGAGATAGGCGCGTTCATCCTCGGCACAAAAGGCAATCGCTATCCCGTCCTTGCCCGCGCGTGCGGTGCGTCCGATGCGATGGACATATTGTTCGGCCACGTTGGGCAGTTCGTAGTTGATGACGTGCGAAACGTCGGGAATATCGATCCCGCGCGCGGCCACGTCGGTCGCGATAAGCACCGGCACGCGGCCTTTGCGGAATTCGTCAAGCGCGCGCTGGCGTTGCGGCTGTGATTTGTTGCCGTGGATCGCGTTGGCCTCGATCCCGCCTTGCTCCAACCGCTTCACCACCCGGTCCGCGCCGTGTTTGGTGCGGGCGAAGATCAGCACGCGTTCAATCGCGCCGGGAACGGTATGCCGCCCCTTGAGGATCATTTCGAGCAAGGACAGCTTTTCGTCCTGCTGCACCATGAACAGATATTGGTCGATGCGTTCGGCGGTGGTGCTCTGCGGCGTGACCGAGACCTGCACCGGATTGTTGCAGAACCCGCTCACCAGTTCCTTGATCGCCTTGGGCATGGTCGCGCTGAAAAACAGCGTCTGGCGATCCTTGGGCGTGATGTCGCGGATCTTGCGCAGCGCGTGGATGAAGCCGAGGTCGAGCATCTGATCCGCTTCGTCGAGCACAAGCACTTCGATACCATTGAGGTTCAGCGCCTTCTGATCGATCAGATCGAGCAAGCGGCCCGGCGTGGCGACGAGGATATCGGTGCCGCGGTGCAGCTTGTTACGATCCTTGCCGACGGACGTTCCGCCGACGATGCATTGCACCTTGAGGCCGGCGAGCGCGCCGTAATCCTTGGCGCTATCGGCGATCTGCACCGCCAATTCGCGGGTCGGGGCCAGCACCAGCATCCGGCAGGATTTGAACGGGATCTGCTTGTCGGATTCGCGCAGCCGGTCAATGCTGGGGAGCATGAAGGCGGCCGTCTTGCCGGTGCCGGTCTGGGCAATGCCGAGCAGATCGCGGCCCTTGAGAACGGCCGGAATGGCCTGTTCCTGGATTGGGGTGGGGGTAGTATAGCCCTTCATATCAAGGGCCTGGAGCACGGGCTGCGACAGCCCGAGTTCAGCAAAAGTCGTCATGTGGGTAAAACTCGCAAATAATCTGCGGCGCGCGAAACCCATAGCGGGCGCGCGGCGCGGGGGTTGAAACCGCCCGCGTGAAAAGGGAAGTCTTGGGTAGAACCGAGGCGCGGCCGGGGCGGATGCTTTTAGTTTTCCGCCGCTTCACGCATGGCTAGCGCGCTTCGATGGCGGCCATGTGGGCGTGAATGTGGGGAAAGTCAATCTTTGTCTTGATATGGGAACGGCCTCACCATTGCTGGGATATCGGAAGTGCCACAGCAAGTGAAATAGAGCTTACCCAATTCAGCCTCTATTTTGTTCACCTCGACTTCCGCATATTCAGCCCACCCGCCCAAATGCCGAGCTTCATCTCGAACGTACTCAATTAGCCCCCTCAATAAGTGGCGAATCTCCTCCACAGCCCAAATGGCCTTGCTCATCTTCGCAAAGACATGTTTGTCCAGCGACGCGGCCTCGAAAAGATATTCCTTCATGAATTCATCGAAAGCAGTCGGCACCGGACTAGAGCCATGCTGTCTTTTGCCACGCTCAAAGTGAAGGCGGTTGGTTCCCGAAGCTGTAGTTCTGATGGAGATATCATATCCCATCTTCAAAGCATCCTTGATATCATTCGCGGCCCGCCGCAACCAATCCAACGCCCACTTGTTGCGCTGACATTCGATTGCTAAGAGTTCCTTTAGCGCCTTCAACTTGAGTTCTGATGCTTTCTTACGGCGCCGTGCCTCGATAATTTCCTTTAAGGCAAACAAAACAACGGCAAAGATGGCTGTTACCGGAAGCAAGCCATCTTTTACAAGCTGAAGAAGGGTCATGCCAACCCCGCCGCTGCCATCAGCGCCTTGGTCGAAGGATCAAACTCGCCCTCCCCGCTGTCGATCTGCTTGGCGATGGCCTTGCCCAATTCCACGCCGAATTGGTCGAAGGGGTTGATCCCCATCAGCACCGCGCTCGCAAAGGTGCGGTGTTCGTGGAACGCGATCAGCGCGCCCAGTGCCGCCGCGTCGCAATCGTCGAGCAGGAAGGTGGTTGAAGGCCGATCCCCCGAATAGGCGCGCGCCGGATCGTCTGACGGCTTGCCCGCCATCAGCGCAGCGCCTTGGGCCAGGCAGTTCATCAACAGCGTGCGGTGGTGCGCCGGGTCCAGTTCATCCCCCGGCGCGATGCTGGCGATGAAATCGACCGGGATCAGGTGCGTGCCCTGATGCAGCAACTGGAACACCGCGTGTTGCGCGTCGGTGCCCACCCCGCCCCATGTTACCGGCGCGGTCGGCCCGTCCACGGGGGTGCCATCCACGGTCACGCTCTTGCCGTTGGATTCCATCTCCAGCTGCTGAAGATAATCAGGCAGCAGCGCGAGGCGTTCATCATAGGCGAACACCGCGCGGGTCTGGCAGCCCTTCAACCGGGTGTAGAATTGATCCGCAAACGCCGCGAGCAGCGGGGCGTTGGCGCGGCCTTCGGCGGTGCGGAAGTGATCGTCCACTGCCTTCGCGCCGGCCAACATCGCGCGGAATTCCTCCATCCCCACCGCCAGCGCAATCGGGAACCCGATCGACGAAAACAGCGAATAACGCCCGCCCACGCTTTCAGGGAACGGCAGCACGCGGGTTTCATCGACGCCCCATTCCACCGCCTTTTCGGGCGCAGCGGTCAACGCGATCACCCGCCCGCCGGGGTCTTCCACGCCGTTATCCGCCAGCCAGTTCAGCGCGCTGTTGGCATTGGTCAGCGTTTCGATGGTGGTGAAGGTTTTGGACGCGAGCGCGATCAGCGTCGTTTCGGGGTCGCAGGCAGCAAATGCCTGTTCCAGCGCAAGGCCATCAATGTTCGACACCACATGGACATCGACCAACGCCAGATCGCGGGTCAGCGCGTCAATCGCCAGCGCCGGGCCAAGCGCCGATCCGCCGATGCCAACCGCGATGCAGTGGCGCACTTCGCCCAGCGCACCTTCATGGATCGCCTCAACCAGCATCCCCATCCGCGCGAGCAGCGCCTCTGCTTCTTCGACCTGCGCAGGCGTGCCGCTGCCGCGCAGCGCGCCGTGGGTGGCGGCGCGGCCTTCAGTGACATTGACGATCCCGCCATCGAACAACGCCTTGCGCGCAGATACAAACCCGCACGCCTCGGCCAACCCCTCAAACGCGGTCAGCGCGGCATCATCCAGATGTGTTTTGGAAAAATCGATCCTCATGCCCGTTTCCGCCGCGCTGCCGGGCGCGATTGGCCAGCTGATTTGCCGGGTTAAGGCCGCGGGCCGCGCTGGATCACCGGCGAACAATTGGCCGAGCGTGCGCGGTTCCAGCGAACGCAGCCGCGACCAGGCCTCAACCACTGCTGGCTTGCCGTTTGCTTCGCCCGATCCGTTCATCACTGTTCTCCTTTGCGCAGGTGTGCGGAGCCGAGTAAGGGCATGGGCGATGGATGTTAAGACCCAATCTCTCGGCAATGTGTTGCCCGATGATGCCGACGCGGCGGTGCCTGCGCGCGATAGCTGGGGCAGTTTCGTCTGGTTCCTGGCCAAACTGCTGCTGGTGGTGCTGGTGTTTCGCACACTGGTGTTCTCACCGTTTTCGATCCCGTCGGAAAGCATGCTGCCCCGCCTGATGAACGGCGATTACCTGCTGGCGGCCAAGTGGCCCTATGGCATTTCGCGCCATTCGCTGCCCTTTGATCTGCCGCTGCCCGATGGCCGCCTGTTCGCCAGCACGCCTGAACGCGGCGATGTGGTGATCTTCAAACACCCGGTCGACGGACGTGATTATATCAAGCGGGTGATCGGCCTGCCGGGCGATGCAATCAGCATGGTCGGTGGTGAGCCTGCCATCAACGGCGTGCCAGTCACGCGTGAACCGATGGCTGATGCGCTGATTGCCGAATCGCCCAATACCGGGTGCGCATGGGGCGGCGCGCCGGTGCAGTTGAATGATGGCAGCGCGGCCTGCCGCTATGCCCGTTTTCGTGAGACTTTGCCAAGCGGCAAAAGCTACGAAGTGCTCGATTTCGGGATGACCCCGGCTGACGGCTTCGCTCCGCAAACGGTGCCCGAAGGCGCGCTGTTCGTGATGGGCGACAATCGTGACAATTCGCGCGACAGCCGCTTTCCGGCCGCCGCAGGCGATGCGGTGGGATTTGTCCCGCAAGACCTGCTGGTGGGCCGCGCCATCATCATCGTGTGGTCAACCGATGGCAGCGCCGATTGGGCAAAGCCGTGGACATGGTTCACCGCCGCACGCTGGCACCGGATCGGAGACGCATTGTGAGCGCGCTTGACCCGGCGACGCGCGAATGGCTCGAAGCGCAAGGCTTTGCCGTGACGGATGAGGCCCCGTGGATCGAGGCGCTGACCCACGGCAGCTTCAACGGATCGGGCGGCGCGGCGGCGGTAACTTCCAAAGATTACCAGCGGCTTGAATTTCTGGGCGACCGGGTGCTCGGCCTGTCGGTGGCAAGCTGGCTGTTCCGCGCGGGTGACGCGCCCGAAGGCAAGCTGTCACAGCGTTTGAACGCGCTGGTCAGCGGCGCCACCTGTGCGCGGATTGCCCGCACCATCGGCCTGCCCGCGCATATCCGGCTGGGCAAGCAGGCGCGCGATGATGGCGGGGCGGATAGCGACAAGATCCTTGGCGATGTGATGGAGGCGCTGATCGGCGCATGCTTTGTTCAGCACGGGTTCGATACCGCACAGGCGGTCATTTACCGCCTGTGGGCGAGCGAGCTGGAAGGCGACTTGGGTAGGTCAAAACACCCCAAAAGCGCGCTGCAGGAATGGGCCGCAGGCAACCGCCGCGCCACCCCCGTTTACGAAGTGGTGGGGCGCAGCGGCCCTGACCACGCGGCGCGCTTCACCGTGCGGGTCAGCGTCCGCAATGTCGGTGAGGCCGAGGCCACCGCCACCAACAAGGGTGAGGCTGAAAAGCTGGCCGCGAAGGCTTTTCTGGAACAATTCGGGTGAATGATTTAGTGAATTTGCCACATCGAAACCGACAGGTTTCGCAAGGCCAAGCGGCCGCCCGCAGCCGCTTTGGAGCGAAGCGGAAAATCAGCGGCGAGGAAGTCATGAAATGACCAAACAAAAATGCGGCATGATCGCCGTGATTGGCGCGCCCAATGCGGGCAAATCGACTTTGGTGAACCAGTTGGTCGGCCAGAAGGTCGCGATCACCAGTGCCAAGGCGCAGACCACCCGCGCGCGGATGCTCGGCATTGCGTTGCACGAACTGGCAGGCACGCGGGTGCAGATGATTCTGGTCGACACCCCCGGCATCTTTGCCCCGCGCCGCCGGTTAGACCGCGCGATGGTAAGCGCCGCGTGGGAAGGCGCGGAGGCGGCGGATGCGGTGCTGCTGCTGGTCGATCCGATCAAGCAACGCCGCCACGAATTGGAGCCGCTGCTCGAGGCGCTGGCGAACCGCCCGGAACGCAAGATTCTGGTGCTTAACAAGGTCGACCGCGCCAAAAAAGAACCCCTGCTGGCGCTGGCGCAGGAATTGGCGAGCAAGGTTGATTTTGCCGAAATCTATTTCGTTTCCGCGCTGAATGGGGACGGCGTGCCCGAACTGAAAGACGCGCTGGCGGGCATGATGCCCGAGGCTGAATGGATGTATCCCGAAGATCAGGTGTCAGACGCGTCGGAACGCCTGCTCGCCGCCGAAATCACCCGCGAGCAGCTCTATCAACAACTCCACGAAGAACTGCCCTATGACAGCGCAGTGCGGCCCGAAAGTTACACTGTGCGCAAGGACGGCAGCATCGAAATCCACCAGCAGATCGTGGTCGCCCGCGAAACCCAGCGCGCCATCGTGCTCGGCAAAGGCGGCGCGCGGATCAAGGCCATCGGCGAAGCGGCGCGCAAGGAATTGTGCGAGGTGCTGGGCGTAAAAGTACACCTTTTCCTCCACGTCAAACAGTCGGAAAATTGGGCCGAGGACAAGGAGATTTTCGAAGAAATGGGGCTGGATTGGGTGCGTTAAGAAATAGACAAGATTCCATCTACAGCCCGGCGGATGTCTTGCGCATTTTCAAGAACCCCTGGAATTCCCAATTCGATCCGAAGCGCGTCGGTTTGATGTGGCGGAGAAGAAAGCTGGAAATCAATATCTAGGTTCGGTAAACCGTAAAAGTCCCCAATTTCTCCAACGATAACTTGGTAAATTGGAGCTCCATATGAAGCAAACATATTCAAATCACACCGCAATATTTGCAAGCCATTAACCTCACCGATATTGAAGTTCCATGAATGAGAGATTTTTTCTGTTATTTCTCTAGGCTTAGAACCATCAATTGACCGTATGAACTTACGATATTCATCATTATGTTCGCTAGCGATCGCTTTATACAGGTACGGGGTGAATTTCCGACCCAAATATTCAATTGCAAGGCAATGCGCTATTTTAGCGATCATGCGGCCAAAGGCGCGCACGTTCAATTGCATCGACGCGAAACTAGAAATTTCATATTTTTTTAGGACTCTTTCGACTGCCATCTGGTCAACAATTACCCACGGTAGATCGCCCGTGTTATGGCAATATTTGTCTTCGTGAATATAGTCTCGAAACCTCGGCAACGCCAAAAACGATGGGTAGTCGCTTGATGGCACTTCAATTTTTTCGCCTTCAACGCCGTTCACGGAAAATAACGGGAAAGTGGCTGGCGGTCGCCTCGATCTACTTTTTATACCTGCTTTGAAGCGGAAGGCATGCATCATTCCCCTCAAGACCTGCGCTTCGATCTTTGACGTTAGAATCTGGCAAGATTGGCAAGTAGCGTTTTTGATGACCGATTGTCCGCCCAACGCGAGCGGAATGGAGTGCTCATCAGTTAGCCGAATATCGTGCAGTCGAACATTCCGACAAAATATACATCGCATTAGCAACGCCCTGAACTTCTTTTCCTCTTATACGTCAGTTTGCGTGTAAATCCGAGCCTAATTTAACTAAAGGCAAAGTCCCCGCCCCAGTTTCTCCGTCTCTGCTTCGTCGTCGCGAATCCCGTATCCCCCAGCCAAAGTCCGCCGACCGCGCCTGCGGCGTAAAGCCTGTCCGCATAGCCAGCCGCTATCGCGGGACCTTCAAGCGGTCACACCCGCATCGGCATCAGCACATAGAGCGCGGGGCTTGCCTCGTTTTCGCGGATCAGCGTCGGCGCGCCTGCGTCGGCCAGATGCAGTTCTACCGTGTCGGCATCGATCTGGCCAAGGATGTCCTTGAGGTAATTGGCGTTAAAGCCGATCTCCAGCGCTTCGGCGCGGTATTCTGCTGCCAGTTCCTCGGCCGCGGTGCCGTTATCGGGCGATGTCACCGACAGCGTGACGCGGTCCTGATCCAGCCCGATTTTGACCGCGCGGGTTTTCTCCGTCGCGATGGTCGCCACCCGGTCAACGCCGGAAAACAGCAGTTTCGGATCGACCTTGAGCAGCTTGTCATTGCCGGTCGGGATCACGCGGCTGTAATCGGGGAAGGTGCCGTCGATCAGCTTGCTGGTCAGCACCACCCCGCCTTCACCGCCCATGGTGAAGCGGATCTTGCTGGCCGACAGGTCGATCAACACGTTACCATCGAGCGCTTCTTCAAGCAGTTTGCGCAGTTCGCCCACGGCTTTGCGCGGCACGATCACATCGGGCATCCCGGCGGCGCCTTCGGGCCGCGCCAAGGTGAACCGCGCAAGCCGGTGGCCATCGGTGGCGGCGGCTTTCAGCAGCGGTTCGTTTTCATCGGTCACGTGCAGGAAAATGCCGTTGAGGTAATAGCGCGTTTCCTCGGTCGAAATCGCGAAGCGGGTGCGGTCGATCAATTCCGCCAGCACGCGCGCGGGCAGTTCAAAACTGGTCGGCAGGTCGCCTTCGACGATCACCGGGAAATCATCACGCGGCAGGGTCGGCAGCTTGAAGTTGGAACGGCCCGCCTTGACCTCAAGCCGGTTTTCGTTGGTGGTCAGGCTGACCTGACTGCCTTCGGGCAGTTTGCGCGCAATATCGAACAGCAGATGCGCCGACACGGTGATCGCGCCTGCCTGTTCGACCGACGAAGCCGACATTGATTCGACCACCTGCAAGTCAAGATCGGTCGCCATCACGCGGACATTGCCGCCATCGCTGGCGTCGATCAGCACGTTTGACAGGATCGGAATGGTGTTGCGCCGTTCAACCACCGACTGCACGTGGGAGAGGCACCGCAGCAGGGTCGCGCGTTCAATCGTGGCCTTCATCGCTTGTCCCTATCGTTCCCTTGTGTGGCAGAAGGACGAAGGAATCGCCCTCAAGCGCCAGAAAGTGCGTAAAACCTTAGCGCCGCTGACAATACGGGCAAGTTGGCGGCTTTGCGAGGGGCGTTTCCGCTGGGGATAAGGGGCCAAAACACCGTCCGCTGATCAGCCCAGCATCGCCATCCCGCCGTTTACGTGCAGCGTTTCACCCGTGACATAGGCAGATTCGCGGCTGGCAAGAAACGCAACCGCAGCGCCAATCTCGCTGCCTTCACCCATGCGGCCCATCGGAATCCGGCCATTGATCGCGGCCTGTTGTTTTTCATCGAGCGCGGAGGTCATCGCGGTGCGGATGAAGCCGGGGGCGACGCAGTTGGCGGTGATCCCGCGGCTGGCGACTTCCTGCGCAAACGCCTTGGTCATGCCGGTCAGGCCCGCCTTGGCCGCGCAATAGTTCATCTGGCCCGGATTGCCGGTCGCGCCGACCACGCTGGTGATGTTGATGATCCGCCCGAACCGCGCCTTCATCATCGGTTTGGCCGCCGCGCGCATCAGGCGGAACGCGGCTTCGAGGTTGATGCGGATCACCTGATCCCATTCATCATCCTTCATCCGCATCCCCAGATTATCACGCGTGATCCCGGCATTGTTGACGAGGATGTCCATGCTGCCCAGCGTGTTGAGCATCGCCGGGATCAGTTCTTCGACCTGAGTAGTGTTCCCCAGATCGCAGGTAATCTCGACATGGCCATCATGATCGTGATGGGCGTAGGTTTCGTTGAGTTCATCGCGAAACGCCCGCAGCTTCGCCGCATTTGACCCCGACAGCGCGAGCCGCGCGCCCTGGCTGGCGAGCGCGTGGGCGATCGACGATCCGATCCCCCCGCTTGCACCAGTGACCAGCGCATTCATGCCCTTGAGTGAAAACATCACACCAATTCCTTCGCAAACGCTTCAATATCCTGCATCGTCACAAGGCTTGCAACCTGCGCTTCGCGGTCGATCCGGGCAACCATCGGGCCGAGCACCTTCCCGCCCAGTTCGACGAAGCTTTCCACCCCATCGGCGCGCATGGCAAGCACGCTTTCGCGCCAGCGCACCCGGCCCGTGACCTGTTCGATCAGCAATCCGCGTTCTACTTCGGGATCGGTGACGCGCGCTGCGGTGACGTTGGCATAGAGCGGCAGGGTGAAGGCGGCGGGCGGGGTTTGGGCCAGGGCCTCAGCCATGCGTTCGGCGGCGGGTTGCATCAGCGCGCAGTGGAACGGCGCGGACACCGGCAGCAGGATGCCGCGCTTGATCCCGAACTCCTTGACCAGCGCGACGGCGCGCTCAATCGCCGCGGTGTGACCGGAAATCACCACCTGTGACGGATCATTGTCGTTCGCAATTTCACAGACCTGACCCTGCGCCGCAGCCTCCGCCAGCGCCTTGGCCTGATCAATATCCGCCCCCAGCAGCGCCGCCATTGTCCCTTCACCCACCGGCACGGCGGATTGCATCGCCAGCCCGCGCAATTTGAGCAGCCGCGCGGTGTCCGCCAGGCTGAACGCGCCAACCGCACACAGGGCGGTGTATTCGCCCAGCGAATGGCCCGCGACGCAGGCACCGTGTTCGGTCAGTTGCACACCGAAATCGCGTTCCAGCACCCGCAATGTCGCCATCGCGTTGGCCATGATCGCAGGCTGCGCATTTTCGGTGAGGGTCAGGTCGGCTTCCGGCCCTTCGCGCATCAGTGCTGAAAGCTTCTGCGACAGCGCCTCGTCCACCTCGCCAAACACCTCGCGCGCGGCCGCGCTTGCGCTGGCGAGTTCTGCCCCCATGCCGATTTTCTGGCTGCCTTGACCCGGAAAAATAAACGCGCGCATCATGTGATCCTGTGCTGGTTCTTGGCCCCATTCTTGGTTTGGGGCGCGCGGTTACGTCCGCGCGGGCGGGCTGGCAAGTCCGAAGGGCACAACCCTGTTGGCAGAATTGTGCCCGATCAACGCGCGCCCCAGATAGGGAATGCCCGCGCGCGAACACCAGAAACGGGCGATATCTTCTTCGTTCTGGCCGAATTCGACATAGTTTTCCGGCACGTCGGTGATCGCGCCCAACCGCAGCCCGGCAAGCCGGGGAAGCGTTCCGGCCAAATGAAAAAACATCCGGTCGATCGCGTAAAGGTGTTCGGACACCTCCTCCACCATCACCACATGGCCGGTCAGGTCAGGCATCAACGGCGTGCCCGCCAGCATCGCCAGCGTGATGAGGTTGAACGCGGCAGCCGGCGTGGTGCCATCCAGGCTCGGTTCAATCCCGCTGGTATCCCCGCCGAGCCAGTCCAGCACCCGCCGGATCGCCGCGCGCCCACCTTCCGAACGCGCGCTGACCGGCATCGAACCATGCACGCTCTGCCCGATCCCGGCGCGGTAGAGTGCGGCCAGCAGATAACCGCAATCGGAAAAGCCGACATAGGTCTTGGCCCGCGCCGATGCGTTCATCTGCGCCACCGCAGCTTCGGCAATGCGGTTTGAACCGTAACCACCCTTGGCAAACCATACGACATCAAACGCCGGATCATTGGCGCATTCGAGCAGCGCGGTCAGCCGCCGCAGATCATCCCCGGCAAAATGCCCCGCCCGTTCAAAAGACTGATCGTGAAACGTCACGCGGTGCGCGGGATATTCCGCCGCCACCAGCGCCAAGAGCGCATCGCGGTGCTCATGGGTGATCGGGGTCGCAGGCGCACAGATCGCGATATTCGTCATGCGCGGCAACCTATGGCGCTTGTCAGTGATGGCGCAAGTCAATAACCACGCCCGCTATGGATAACGGGATCGAGCCAGGGACGCCGCCGGAGCGCCCGCTATTCTTTTGCGGCATTGGCGGATCGGGGATGCTGCCGCTGGCGCAGATTGCGCGCGGGCTTGGCTATCGGGTCGCCGGATCGGATCGCAGCCGCGACCAGGGCCGCACGCCTGAAAAATTCGCATGGCTGGACGCCAATGATTTCGCGCTGTTTCCGCAGGATGGCAGCGGCATTACCTCTCCCGATCAGGTGTTGATCGCGTCCGCCGCGATTGAGGACAGCGTGCCCGAAGTCGCCCGCGCGCGCGAACTCGGCTGCGCACGATTGAGCCGGGCGGAACTGTTATCGCAGTTGTTCAACCGCGCCGCGTGTTCGATTGCGGTTGGCGGCACCTCGGGCAAATCGACCGTCACCGGGATGATCGCGTGGATCATGCACCACGCCGGACGCGATCCCACGGTGATGAACGGCGCGGTGATGAAGAACTTCATCACGCCTGCCGATCCCTTTGCCAGCGCGAAAATCGGGCAAGCCGATATGTTTGTAAGCGAGGTTGATGAAAGCGATGGATCGATTGCGCTTTACCGCCCAACCATCGGCGTGTTGTTGAATGTCAGCCTTGACCACAAGAGTATCGAGGAACTGCGCGTTCTGTTCGGCGATTATGTCGCCGCATCGCAGACGGCAGTAATCAATCTCGACAGTCCTGAGGCTGCTGCGCTCGCGGCGCGCGCGCATTCCGCAGTTTCCTTTGGCATCACCGCGCTAGGCGCCGATATTACCGTTGAGCCGGATTCGATCGAACAGAGCGCATTCGTCATTCGCGCAGCGGTGATCGACAACCGCAAGCGTGAGGTGTTCCCGCTGATCCTGCCGATGCCGGGCCTGCACAATCTTTCGAACGCGCTGGCAGCGATTGCCACGGCGAGCGCGGCCGGGATCGGCGTTTCCCAGGCCGCCTTCGCATTGCGCAGTTTTGCAGGATTGGCGCGGCGCTTTGACGTGATCGGCACCAGTGCGCAGGGCATCACGGTGATCGATGATTTCGGCCATAATCCGGAAAAATGCGCGGCCACCTTGCGCACGCTGAAGGCGACGCCCGGACGGGTGATCGCGTTTTTCCAGCCGCATGGCTATGGCCCGCTGCGCCAGATGGGGGCGGAACTGGCCCAGACCTTCGCCCGCGAATTGGCCGCGGATGACCTCACGATCCTGTGCGACCCGGTCTATTTCGGGGGCACGGTTGATCGCAGTGAAGGCAGTGAACGGATCGTCCAGCTGATCGCGCAGGCAGGCGGCAAGGCCGAACACATCCCGGCGCGCGAGGATTGCGCGCAACGCATCATCGCCATTGCCCAGCCCGGCGACCGGATCGTGGTGATGGGCGCGCGCGACGATACGCTGACCCAGTTCGCCCAATCAATCCTCGTCCGCTTGCCATGACGCTTTATCGAAATGCGGTGCGCCACGCATGGCGGATGATTGCGGCGTTGGTAATTGCGGTGCTGTTGGTGGTGGGGGTTGACCGGTTTTTCGGCCATTCCACCATCGCCTTTGCAGCGGCGATCATGCTGCTGTTGATCGCCAATGCCCCGATGCTGCGGTTTAACTGCCCGCAATGCGGCAAGAACGCGTTCTTCCGGGGAATCCTGGTTGTCCTGTGGCCCAATCGGAACTGCACCCGCTGCGGGCATGATCTGGACACCTAGCTGACCAGCCGAAACCACGGGTTCCGGCACGATCACAACGGCTATTTTTCGAGCGTCAGGCGCCCTTCCCCCTCCCGCGCGATCGCCCGCTGGTATGCGGGGCGCGCGGTCAATCGGGCGCGGTAATCCTTGAGGCTTTGCGGCACGCCATCATCCAGCCCCACGCTTTCAGCCAAAACCAGCGCATAGCCGACGCAGATATCGGCCACGGTAAAGCGATCGGCGCACAGGAATTCGCGGGCTTGAAGCCGCTGTTCAACCTTCACCAACCGCTTGTGGAACCACTTGGCATAGGCGTGCCCGGCCTCGGCCCAGCCCTTGTCCTTCTCGAAGATGGCAAACCGCATATAGACCGTCTGCGGAAAGGTGATCGTGGCATCGGCGTGGTATGTGTAATCGCAATATTCGCCGTAATCGCGTTCCCCCGGCGCGATGGCCAGCGGGGTGTAACCATCGCGGGTGGCAAGGTAATGCGCGATGGCGCAGCTTTCGGTCAGCCGCGTGTCGCCATCCACCAGCAGCGGCACGGTGCCCAGCGGGTTCAGTTCCAGAAACTCTGGCGCAAGATAGCGCGGCGGAAATGGCAGGATGTTGAGGTCGATATCGACACCCGCTTCCTCTGCGGCCCATGTCGCGCGCAGGCCGCGTGACCGGGCGCAGGTGTAAAGGATCGGCTTTGTCATAAGTGCAAACCTAATGCCCCTCACCAGCGCCGACACCCAGCACTTTGTGCAGGATAAATGCAATCGCTGCGCCCAACACCAGCCCGATCGCCGCCGACAGCGCGGCATAGGTCAGCCAGCCTGCCACCCCGCCCAGCGCCCCGGAAGCAGCGGCCACAGCGCCCTCTGCCCCGTGGATAATGTCATAAATCGCATGGAAGCCCACTTCGTGGGTGCCGTGGACGATGATTCCGCCGCCAACCCACAACATCGCCGCCGTGCCGACCACCGACAGCGTGGTCAGCAGCCGGGGCACGAACCGCAGCAGGAAATGGCCGATCGACTGCTTCCAGCCATCCACCTGTCTGGTCAGATGCAGGCCGATGTCGTCGATCTTCACGATCACCGCCACAGCGCCATAAACCGCGACGGTCACGACGATGGCGACCAGCGCCAATGCCAGCCCGCGTTCCCACCACACGTCAAGGTCAATCGCCGCGAGCGTGATTGCCATGATTTCCGCCGAGAGGATGAAATCGGTGCGGATCGCGCCGCCCACCCGCTCGTTTTCGAACGCCACCGGATCGGTGATTTCGTCTTCAAGCGTTGCGCCGTGTTTGCCTGCACCCAGCTTTTCCAGCACTTTTTCAGCGCCTTCGTGACACAGGAACGCCCCGCCGATCATCAACAGCCAGATGATCGCTCCCGGCAGAAACTCCGACAGGATCAACGCGCCCGGAAGCAGGAACAACAGCTTGTTTTTCAGGCTGCCCTTGGTGATTTTCCAGATGATCGGCAATTCACGCGCCGGGCTGAGACCGGTGACGTAACCCGGCGTGACCGCCGCATCATCGATGACAACGCCTGCGGTCTTGGTGCCAGCCTTGCCCGCAGCAACGCCGATATCGTCAATTGAGGCCGATGCCGCCTTGGCGATCACCGAAATATCATCCAGCAGCGCAACCAGTCCTGAAGGCACGTTCCATCCCCCTCAACGCGAATCGCGTTATCCAGACTATGCGACTGCCCGTCCGCTTCATCGCCGACAAGTCTTGCAATCACCAACGAAAGCTGTAAGGGGCCACGCTTCGCATGGGAACCGCCCGGCGATGTATCGAAGAAAGCCGGAGGGGCCCCGTTCAGTCGGAACGGATCAGCCAGCGATCGGCATGGAAGTGAAAGGACGCGAGATGGCTCTTTACGAGCACGTCTTTCTCGCACGTCAGGATCTGAGCCAGGCTCAGGTTGACGCGCTGGCAGCGCAAGCTACCGAAATCGTCGAAGCAGGCAGTGGCAAGGTCACCAAGACCGAAACCTGGGGCCTCAAATCGCTCGCTTACAAGATCGAGCGTAACCGCAAGGCGCATTTCGTGCTGCTCAACATCGATGCCCCCGGCTCGGTCGTTGCAGAGCTTGAACGCCAGACCCGTATCAACGAAGACATCATCCGCTACATGACCATCCGCGTGGACACCCACGAGGAAGGCCCCTCGGTAATGATGCGCAAGAACGACCGCGAGCGTAAGCGCCGCGAAACCCGTGAGGAGCGCGACTGATGGCCCGCCCGTTTTTCCGCCGCCGCAAATCCTGCCCGTTCGCGGCCAAGGATGCCCCCCAGATCGATTACAAGGACGTGCGCCTGTTGCAGGGCTTCATGTCCGAACGTGGCAAGATCGTGCCATCGCGCATCACCGCCGTTTCCGCCAAGAAGCAGCGTGAGCTCGCCCAGGCGATCAAGCGCGCGCGCCAGATCGGGCTGCTGCCCTTCATCGTGAAGTAAGAGGAGAAAGAACATGGATATCATTCTCCTCGAACGGATCGAGAAGCTCGGGTCGATTGGCGACGTTGTCAGCGTGAAAGATGGCTACGCCCGTAACTTCCTGCTCCCGCAGAAAAAAGCGCTGCGTGCCAACGACGCCAACCGCAAGGTGTTCGAAGCCAACCGTGACCGGCTTGAAACCGAAAACGCCGAACGTCGCGCCAGTGCTGAAAAGCAGGGTGAAGCCGTGGCAGGCGCAGAAGTGGTGCTGATCCGCGCCGCATCGAACGCCGGCCAGCTGTATGGCTCGGTCAGCGTGCGCGACATCGTTGCCGGCCTTGCCGATCAGGGTCATACCGTTGACAAGCGCATGGTCATCCTTGGCGCGCCGATCAAGAATATCGGCATGCACAATGTCACCGTTGCCCTTCACCCCGAAGTGCGCGTGACGGTGAAGGCCAATGTTGCGCGGTCGGACGACGAAGCCAAGCTGCAGAGCGAAGGCGTGGACGTTCTGGCGCAGATGTTCGAAGACGAACAGCGCGAGATCGAAGAACAGGCCGATGCCACCCGCATCGACACCAGCCTCGAACCGGGTGAAATCCCGCCCGAATTGCTGGAAGAACGTGACGGCGACGACGCCTGATTGCTGGCGGCCTCAGGGCCACCACACAACACATCACGCCACACATAACAAGGGCGCGGGGATCGGATTGATCCTCGCGCCCTTTTTGTAAACGGGGTTGGTCCGCCTCCAGCCTGACTTTGAACTTTCCCTTCAAGGAGCTATGCTGCTGCCATGATCGATATTCCCAGCATTCTCGCCCAGCTGCAGCAGCATTATGACCAATCCGTGCGCACCTTGCGCGACGATGTGATCGCCTTTGGCCGGGCGGGCACCATTCCGCCGCAGCGCAAGCGTGAGGATGGCAGCTATTCCTATCCGCAGATCACCTTGCGCTATGCCGGAATTGGCGCCCCGATTGATCGCAGCCGGGCGTTTGGGCGGCTGGAAATGCCGGGCACCTACGCAACCACCATCACCCGGCCCGATCTGTTCGCCGGATACCTCACCGAACAGCTGCACCTGATCGCCAGCGAATACGAAATCGAAGTTTCGGTGGGCCGTTCGCGGCAGGAAATCCCGTTCCCCTACGTGCTTGATGGCGAGGCCGGTGCGGCGATGGTCGGCATTTCCGCGCAGGACATTGCGAAGCACTTTCCTTCGACCGATCTTGCACTGATCGGCGACGAGCTTGCCGACGGGATCGAGCTTGACGACGCACGCGACATGCCGCTGTCGCTGTTCGATGGCCTGCGGACAGATTACTCGCTCGCACGGCTCAAGCACTATACGGGCAGCGAAGTCAGCGATTTTCAGGACTTTATCCTGTTCACCAACTATCACCGCTATGTCGATGAATTCGTGAACTGGGGCGCGCAGCAGATCGGCACGGATGGCTATGTCGCGCTGACCGGGGCAGCCGGGCTCGATATCCGCGAACCCGCCGCGAACGCGCAGGATCAGCTCAACGATACCGCGTGGCGCCGCCACCAGATGCCCGCCTATCACCTGATCCGTGAGGATGGGCGCGGGATTACGCTGGTCAATATCGGCGTCGGCCCATCCAACGCCAAGACGATCTGCGATCACCTCGCGGTGCTGCGTCCCCATGCGTGGCTGATGATCGGCCACTGCGGGGGCTTGCGCTCCACCCAGAAGATCGGCGATTTCGTGCTCGCCCACGCCTATTTGCGCGATGATCACGTGCTCGATTCGGTGCTGCCGCCCGAAATCCCGATCCCGCCGATTGCCGAAGTGCAGCAGGCCTTGGCCGGGGCGGCAGAGGCGGTTTCTGGCACGCAGGGGGCCAATCTCAAACAACGGCTGCGCACCGGCACGGTGGTGACGACCGATGATCGCAACTGGGAATTGCTCTATTCCAGCAGCGCCAAACGCTTTTCGCAAAGCCGCGCGATCGCCATCGAAATGGAAAGCGCCACCATCGCCGCGCAGGGTTATCGCTTCCGGGTGCCCTACGGCACGCTGCTATGCGTCAGCGACAAGCCGCTGCATGGAGAAATCAAGCTACCGGGGCAGGCCAACCAGTTCTATGAAGAAGCCATCGCGGCGCACCTGCAAATGGGCATCGTGGCGTGCAAACGCCTGCGCGACGAAGGCGACCGGCTGCATTCACGCAAATTGCGGGCGTTCAACGAACCGCCGTTTCGGTGAGTATGGTCAGGCGACCGCCGTCGCCTCCAGCTCGATCATAATCGCGGGATCATACAACCGCGCCACTCCTAATAGAGTGCAGGCAATCTGCGCGCCTGCCTCTATATGCAACGCAGTCGTCTGCTCCGCAGTCGCCATGAAGGCATCGACATCGGTGGTGTAGATATTCATCCGCACAAGATTGGCCGGAGTCATACCCGCCGCGTCAAGCGCATCCACGAGGCAGGCCCACGCTGCCTTGTATTGCGCCACGATATCGCCCGGATGCAGTGCCGCGCCGTCCGCATCCGAAGCGGTCTGCCCGGAGAAATAGACCGTGCGGCTGGCCCCGCTGACCTCTACCGCATGGTTCAATCCAAAATGCTGAAGCCACGGCGTCGGATTGTGAGTTTTGATCTGCATTTTTCTGTCCCCTCCCTGTCAAATATCATGCCTGACCTAACCCGTCCCCTTGGTCTTGGTTTGCCCATCCTTGGCATTGGCCGCGATGAAATCCACGATCATCCCGGCGATATCCTTGCCAGTCGCGCTTTCGATGCCTTCCAGACCGGGCGACGAGTTCACCTCCATGATCACCGGGCCGTGATTGCTGCGCAGCATATCGACCCCGCACACGTTCAGCCCCATCCGCTTGGCCGCGCGCACGGCGGTTGAGCGTTCTTCGGGGGTGATCTTGATCACATCCGCGCTGCCGCCGCGGTGGAGGTTTGAACGGAAATCATCGGGCGCGCCGGTGCGCTTCATCGCGGCGACCACCTTGCCCCCCACCACCAGCGCACGGATATCGGTGCCGCCCGCTTCCTTGATGAATTCCTGCACCAGAATGTTGACGTTGGCCCCGCGAAACGCCTCGATCACCGATTTGGCGCTACTCATCGTTTCGGCCAGCACCACCCCGATGCCTTGGGTGCCTTCGATCAGCTTGATCACCACCGGCGGGCCTTTGACCGCGCGAATGATCTCCTCGGCCTGCTTGGGGTCGTTCGCATAGGCGGTCAGCGGCAGGCCCAGCCCGTGCTTGGCGAGAATCTGCAAAGACCGCAGCTTGTCGCGGCTGCGGCCAATCGCGACGCTTTCGTTCAAAGACCAGCTTCCGCGCATTTCGAACTGCCGCAGGATCGCGAGGCCATAATTGGTGATTGATGCCCCGATGCGCGGGATCACCGCGTCATAGGCTTCGACCGGCGCGCCATTATAGAACACCTGCGGCCGATGGCTGGCGATGTGCACGGTGCAGCGCAGCGTGTTGAGAATGTCGAGCGTGTGCCCGCGCGCCTCAGCCGCCTCTTTCAGGCGGCGGTGCGAATAAAGATTGGCATTGCGCGCCAGCATCGCGATTTTCATGGGATACCTTTCAGTTCCGGCATTCTACCGGAGATTGCGCCCCTTATCCCCAATTGCCGGTGATTGCAGCCACGAATGTCCGCTATCAACCACCATCCTTCGTCGTAGTGCGGTGCGCCCGATCAGCATCGGGAATTGCATCTGGGAACGGTCCGCCAGGCTGATTTCCGCCCGGAAGGTGAGATTACCGATCGTCAGCGGCGTCTTGATGACAAACCGTTCCTGCCGATCGCCATTGGAACTGGTGATGCCGCGAATATCGACGTGCACCGCCTCGCAATGGTGGCGCACGCCGTCCCAATCGACCGCGAACCGGACGAAGCGTTCGCCGTCACGCAAAAAATCGTCGATCACGATGGCCTGCAGCGACGAAGTGCGCGCGCCAGTATCGATCTTGGCCGGAATATCGTTCAGCCCAAGTTCGGGCAGGCTGACAAGCTCGCGCCAACCCACCACCGGCAATGTGCGAAGGCCGTTCAAGGCAGGATCGCCATCCCGTCTCCGCCCTCGCCAACCTTGAGGCGGCGCAGCACCATGCCGCTGGCGTAATCAACTTCGGCCACGGTATCGCTGGCGGTTTCAGCAACGTAGATGCGCTCCCCGTCAGCCGACCACAGAATCGTCACCTGAAACCGCGCCTGCGCTCCCTCAGCGCCGGAGACGGCGATGGTGCGGATCACCTTTGCGGTGGCTGTATCAATGACGCTGAGGCTGCCGTCCTGAAGATCGCTGGTCACCGCGACATCGCCTTGCGGGCGCACCGCGATCCGCAAGGGGAAGCGCCCGGTGGCGATGGTCTCGCGCACATCCATCGTCTGCGGGTCGAGCGCGAAGGCCTGGTTTGATCCGCGCGCCGAGACCCACAAGGTCTTGCCGTCCGGCGATAGCGAGATGCCTTCCGGTTCCTCGCCCACCGTTACCGACATACGTTCACCCGCAGTGCTATTCAGAGGTATGCGAGTCACGGTGCGCGAGCCAAGGTCGGTCGTCCAGACCACCGATCCATCCGGTGACACGGCAAGCATGTGGCTGCCCTGCTTGCCGGTCTTGAAGGCAAGGCTGACATGTTTGGGCGAGACTTCGGGGCTGAACAGCACATGCACCGCCTGCTGCCCTTCGGCGGTGACATAGATTTTGCCGTCGCGATGCCAGACAATGCCGTGAGGCCGGGCATTCTCGCCCAGATCATGGCTGGCAACCTTCGCCAGATCTGCGGTGCGAAACACGTCCACTGTCGTCCCGCCGTAGCAGGCGAGCGCAACATGCTTGCCATCGGGCGAGGTCGCGAGCTCGTGCGGGTTGGTGCAGCTGGGCAGGCGCAGCACTTCTTCGCCGGTGGCAAGGTCGACCTTTGACAGGGTGTTGCCGCGCTTGGCCGCGACAAACAGCGTCGGCGGCATTTCCCCCGCCGCCGCTGCCTGCGCAACCTCGGCCATCGGCGCGCAGGCGGTCACCGCCAGCAGCGCGCCTGCCGCGACGATGCCGCCCCCGCTACGCATCACCAGCCCGCCTTCTCGCCCTTGTTCTGTTCTTCGAGCCATTTCATCAGAGGGGCGAAATATTCGACCATCGCGGTGCCGTTCATCTGCCGTTCGCCAGTGAAAGCTTCGAGCGCATCGGGCCACGGCTTGGACGCACCCATTTCGAGCATCGCGTTCAGCTTCGCACCGACATCCTTATTGCCATAGAACGAACAGCGGTGCAGCGGCCCTTCCCACCCGGCGGTATCGCAGGCGGCCTTGTAGAACTGGAACTGCAACAACCGCGCGAGGAAGTAACGGGTGTAGGATACGTTGCCCGGAATGTGATATTTCGCGCCCGCATCAAACCCGTCGGCGCTGCGCTCAACCGGGGGGACAACCCCCTGATATTCAGCGCGCAGGTCGTTCCAGCCGGTGTTGGTCGCGGTTTCGGGGATGCTGCCATCGAACAGCCCCCAGCGATAACGATCCAGCAACAGGCCAAACGGCAGGAACGCCACCTTGTCCATCGCCTGACGCAGCAACAGCCCGATATCCTTGTCGGCGCTGGGCACCTGATCGGGGGTCAGCATATCGATCTGCACCAGATATTCGGGCGTGATCGACAGCGCGATCATGTCTCCGATCGCTTCATGGAAGCCATCATTCGCGCCGTCCATATGCAGCAGATCCTGCTGGTTATAGGCGCGCTGGTAGTAATTATGGCCAAGCTCGTGGTGGATGGTGGTGAAGTCGTCGGCGTTCTGTTTGATGCACATCTTGATGCGCAGATCATCGACATTGTCGATGTTCCAGGCCGAGGCATGGCACACCACTTCGCGGTCAGCCGGTTTGGTGAATTGGCTGCGTTCCCAGAAGGTTGCTGGCAGAGCCTCAAAACCCAACGAGGAAAAGAACTGCTCGCCCACCTTGGTCATGCCAACCGCGTCAAGGTTCTTCTGCGCGATCAGATCAGTCAGATCATAGCCGATATCGCCCGCACCTTCGGGGGCGACCAGCGGATAGATATTGCCCCATTCCTGCGCCCACATATTGCCGAGCAGATCGGCGCGGATCGGGCCGGTGCGCGGCTGCACTGCGTCGCCATACTTGTCGTTCAACTTCGCGCGGACATAGGTGTGGAGCGCGATGTAGAGCGGTTTGACCTCCTGCCACATCCGTTCGGTTTCGGCAGCGAATTGATCCGGGCTCATGTCATAGCCCGAACGCCACATCGCACCCAGATCGGCAAAACCAAGCTCCTTGGCGCCTTCGTTGGCGATGCCGATCATGCGGGTGTAATCTTCGCGCATCGGCGCGCCGACATTGTCGTGCCAGCTCGCCCACATTTCCTGCAGCTCTTCGGGCGACCGTTCGAGATTGCCCATCTCGGCCTCGATATCCGATCCGTTGATCGGTTCGCCGTTCAACGTCCCCTTGCCGCGCCCGTAGGCAGACCCCAGCCGGGTGGCGATATCGTTCATTTCCTCAGCCGCGCCGGGGGTGCCAGGCGCGGGCATGGAAATGCCGTTGCGCAGCATATCCAGCTTGCGCGCGGTTTCACCGTCCAGCCCGGCGACCTGCGCATAGCGTGCCGCCTCGTTGGCGTAGGCGACCCGCTTCAAGGTCAGCTGCGCGCCATATTTGGCCGCCATTACATCGCTGTCATGGTTGATATAGGTCGCGTTGAGCCACGAGATATGCCCATATTCCTTGGAAAACGCAGCCAAGTCTGCCTCAACAGCCGCGATCCACGCCTGCGCGCCTGCGGGCGTGAGCGGATATTGTGCGCTGGTTTCGTCGGCAGTGTCCGGCGTTGCTTGCGCGGCGAGCGGCGTGGCGGCGGCAATCGCAAGTGCGGCAGCAGCGCCCTTGAGCATCGGGCGCAGCAGCGGGGTAGAAAGTTTCATGGCAGGGGTTCCCATACGTCGATTCAATGACAATGGGACGCGGTGTGGACTGCCACGCCGTCTGAATCAAGCCGTCAGAAAGCGGACGATCCCCTCACCCAGTTCAGGCTTGGTCGCCGAATCGAGGTGCCCGCCGGGGATTTCGGCATAGGAGGCATCCGGCAACAGCGCGGCGAGATCCTGTGCCGAGCCATTATCCTCATCCCGATCACCGCTAATCACCAGCGCGGGGCAGGTGATGTTGGCAAGGGTGGCAAGGTCAAGATCCTCAAACGCGCCCAGCAACAGCCGCGCCGCAACCCGGTCAACGCCTTGGGATTTGAGGAACTGGCGCGATAACCACGCCGGATCATCGCGGGTGATGGTGTCGAATTCGTCGATCACGCGGGTAAAGAACCCCGCGCGCCGTTTCCAGTCGGCCAAGCCCGATACGCCCATCCCGGCAATCACCAGGCGGCGCGGGGCGAACACGCCAGTGGCGCAGCCATGCACCGCCGTGCGCGCGCCCAGCGAAAAGCCGCCGAGGTCATATTCACCCTCCCCCAGCCCCAGATAATCGATCAGCGCGGCAATATCGCGCACCAGCACTTGGCGTGGGTAGGCAGCCGGATCGTGCGGGGCATCACTATCGCCGTGCACCCGGAAATCGGGCATGATCACGCGAAACCCAGCCGCTGCCAGCCGCGCATCGTGGCCCCACTTGATCCAGTTCATCTGTGCGGAGGAAAACAGCCCGTGCAGCAGGATGACAGGGCGACCCTCGCCCGCCGTGTGGACCGCGATGCGGGTGCCGTCGAAGGAGGTGAAGTGATCAAGGCTCACGCCGCGCCAAACCCTTTTGCTCCATCCGCCATTTGACCATGTCGATCCGGTCCTGCCCGAAAAACGGTTCGCCTTCGAACACCAGTGTCGGCACGCCCCAATGGCCCGCTGCTTCCAGCGCGGTCTGATTGGCGGCGATTTCTGTGTCGAGCGCATCCGGCTCAGCCGCGACCTCGGCTTCGAGCTTCGCCCAGTCCAGCCCGGCGCGCGCGGCTGCATCGGCAAGGTGCGAACCCTCGTGCCAATCCACCGCCCCGCCCCAGATCAACTGCGCGGCCTCATGCGCGAACACCAGCCCCTTGCCCTGCCGCGCGGCAGCCTGCGCAAGCCGGGTGATCCGGCGGATATAGGGCTGATCAGCGGCAATCTTGCGGGTCGCCATGTCCTGAACAATCGGATCGGGGCGCGGCGGGCCGAAGGGAATGCCATGGAACTGCGCCACACGAAACATATCGCGCATGGTGTAGCCCAGCCAGTTCGGGTGGTTGCGCTCAAAGAAATCGGGCTGACGCAGCGCCAGCGGATAGACCGGGCGCAGCGCGATTTCGAGGTCATATTCCTCGGTCATCGCGCGATACCGCCCGACCGACAGATAGGAATAGGGCGAACGGAAACTGAAAAACAGATCGGCGTGCAATGTCATGATCCTTTGCTAGCGGGGTTTGCTCCGGCGTGCCAGCCCTCACACTTTGCTGATCGACGCGCTTGCTTATAATGAGTGCCCTTATTATGAGTCTACGCATGAGTATCGAGACCGGCTACCGCTTTGCCGATAATTCGCGTTTGTTGCGCCGCCTGTTTGACGAGCGTGTGCGATGCCTCGGGCTGACTTCTGCACAGGCAAGGCTGCTGCGGTCACTCGAACGCAATCCCGGCGAAAACCAGGTGTTCCATGCTGATCGGTTGGAGATCGAGCCCATCACCCTCACCCGCATCGTTGATCGGATGGAGGATGCCGGCTGGGTTGAACGTCAGAGCGATCCGGCCGACCGGCGCGCGCACATTCTTCACCTGACCGACAAGAGCCGCAGTATTGTCACTCGCCTGCAGGCAATCGTCGAGGCGCTGTTTGATGAGATGCTGGGTGGATTCGATCCGACCGAACGCGCATTATTTGCCAGCCTGATCGAACGCATCGGTGCAAACCTTGCTGCCGCGCGGCAGCCAGAGGCAGTCGATGGCTGAAGCGGATCCCGCCCCCAACATCGGCCCTTACAACGCGCCCGACACCGGGAGCGCGACCCCGCTCGCCCCGGCGCGCAAGGTTCGCCCATGGAGGCGCTGGGCGCTGATGTTGATCGTCCCGCTCGCGTTGATCACCGGGGCGTTGATCTACTGGCAGAGCCTTGCAGGCAAGGTTTCGACCGACAATGCTTATCTCAAGCAAGATATGGTAGCAGTGAGTGCCGAGATTGGCGGGCGGATCGTCGCGGTCATGGTGCATGATGGGTCACAAGTGGCAGCGGGTGATCTGCTGTTCCGGATAGACCCCGAGCCGTTCCAGCTGCAACTTGCCGAGGCCAATGCCGCGATTGCTGAAGCGCAAGCCAACGTGATCGCATTGAGCAACGATGCTGATCTCACCGGCACCGATATCGCCGCCGCCCGCAAGGACGTCGCCTTTGCCGAGGCGCGGTTCGATCGGGTGAAGGCGCTGCGCGGCAAGGGATTCAGTACAAAGGCCGATTACGAGGCTGCCGAACAGGCGGTAGAACAGGCGCGTGCGGCAGTTAATCAGGCTGAAGCCCGAGAGCGCGAGGCCCGTGCGCGGCTTGCCACCGGATCAGCGGTGCCCGGAGTAAACCCGCAGGTCGCTGCCGCACAGGCACGCCGCGCCAATGCCGAACTGGCCCTGCGCCGCACCGAGGTGCGCGCGCCCGCAGCAGGCAGGATCGCGCAGGCAGAGCGGCTGCAGATCGGCCAGCAGGCCGTCCCCAACCTTCCGGTGCTGACATTGGTGCGTGAGGATTCGACCTATGTTGAGGCGAATTTCAAGGAAACCGACCTTGCCGAAATGCGGGTGGGCCAACGCGCTGAGATCCGGTTTGATGCCTATCCCGATCTGGTGCTGGAAGGGCGCGTCGCATCAATCGGCGCAGGCACGGGCTCCGAATTCTCGGTGCTCCCGGCGCAGAACGCGACCGGCAACTGGGTCAAGGTGACTCAGCGCGTGCCAGTGCGAATTGCGCTCGCAGATGTCGGTCAGCATCACCTAATCGCAGGGCTTTCGAGCGAGGTCACGGTGTTCACCGCCGAAGACAAGCGCGACTGAAATGGCAAGCAAGGCCGCGCCCGCAGCGCCCGCGCTGCACGATGTGCCCGAACTGGAATCGCGCAACTATCCGCTGCTGATCATCGGGGTGATGGCCGCATCGTTGCTCCAGATCCTCGACACGACCATCGCCAATGTCGCGCTGCCGCATATGCAAAGCTCGCTAGGTGCGACGGTGGACACTGTTACCTGGGTTCTGACCAGCTACATCATTGCCTCTGCCGTGGCTCTGCCAATCACCGGCTGGCTGGCTGACCGGATTGGCGCACGGCGACTATTCATCGGCTCGGTTGCAGGGTTCATCATCGCCTCGATGCTATGCGGCCTCGCCCAGAACCTTGAGGAGATGGTTGCATTCCGCGCTTTGCAAGGGATTGCGGGGGCCTTCATCGCACCCCTCAGCCAGTCGTTCATGCTCGACACCACCCGTCCCAGCCGCCACGCGCAGATTATGGCGGTCTGGGGGATGGGGATCATGATTGGCCCGATCCTTGGCCCAATCCTTGGCGGCTGGTTAACCGAGACCGCCAACTGGCGCTGGGTGTTCTTCGTCAACCTGCCTGTCGGCATTGCCTCGCTCGCGATCTTGATTACCTGCCTACCGCAGCGCCCCCGCCGCAAACGGCGCTTTGATCTCACCGGTTTCGCGCTGATGGCGGCGGCGCTCGCCGCGTTCCAGCTGATGCTTGATCGCGGTACGCAGGCCGATTGGCTCGCGTCGGGCGAAATATGGGTTTATCTGGTGATCACCCTGTCGGCGACGTGGATGGCGATTGTCCACTTCGCCGCCGCGCCCAACCCGTTGTTCGAGCGCGCGCTGTTCGCCGACCGTAATTTTGTTATCGCGCTGTTTTTCATGATCGTGATCGGGATCGTGATGTTCTCGGTCATGGCGCTGATGCCGCCAATGCTGCAAAATCTTTTCGGTTACGGGGTGATCGACACCGGAATCGTGCTGATGCCGCGCGGGGTGGGCATCCTCATTTCAATGCAGCTGTCTGGCGTGCTGATGCGGCGCGGAATCGACGCACGGGCGGTGGTGGCCTGTGGCTTTTTGATCTCCGCGCTTTCGCTGTGGCAGATGGCGCATTGGTCGCTGGCGGTGGATGAGGTGCATATTATCATCAGTGGCCTGTTGCAGGGTCTTGGTTTGGGCCTGGTCTTCATCCCGCTGCAAGTCAGCGCGTTTGCTACGCTCAATCCCGTGCTGCGCACCGATGGATCGAGCCTCCTTAACCTGACGCGGTCGCTTGGCGCTTCGGCTGGGATTTCGTGGATGACAGTGCTGTTGGCGCGCAATATCCAGACCACGCATGAGGAACTTGGCAGCCATGTCACCGCCGCGACCGGAAATGTCGTCGATTTCTCGACTACCGATCAATTTCAGGCTCTCGGCGACATCGCTATGAGCCTGATCGATGCCGAGGTGAACCGGCAGGCGGCGATGATTGCTTATGTCGACGATTTCTGGCTGATGATGTGGATCACGCTGGCAGCCGCGCCGCTCGCTTTCCTGATGCGGCCTAACAGGAGCGGTGCAGTCAGCCCAATCGCGCCTTCAGAATAACGCGCCTCACCGGAAAAAACATTGCGTGCCTGCATACAGCATCGCCACCGCATCGACTTCAATAAAGCCGCCGATCCGATCACCGAGCGCAAATTCTTCGCCAAGGGTGCTGTCAGCGACCGGCGCGAACCCCGGCGCGGCCTGCGCCGCGCTGCGCGGGCTGCCCAATTGCACATTGCCTGCCAGACGGACAGTTCCGCTCGCCGAGGCATCGCCATCCTGCGCGCCGCGCCAGTTCCAGCCGACCAATCGGCCTTGCTGGAAATGCGCGGTCAATCCGCCGGCAAAATCGGTAAAGGTGATCGGCCCCGCGCCGCAGTCGTCGTTGGAACCGCTGCGCAATGGCGCGCCCAGCGCCTGCGCGAGCGCGGCCTCAACCTCGGTCTGACCGGCAGCGAAAAAGAACGCCTCCGGCCCAGCGGCCAGCCCTTCGGAACGCAGTTCGACGACATTGGCAGGCACAGCCTGCACCGCCACGTCGCCCTGCTGCCGTTCAGCCGGGCTCGGCACATCGCCGCTGTCACAGCCAGCCAGGGCGAGCACGCCAGCAAGGGTAACAACAGCAAGCCGCATCGTTTACGCCTTCCTCAAATGCCGCCGTCCGAGCAGTTCGGCGATCTGCACTGCGTTGAGCGCGGCGCCCTTGCGCAGGTTGTCGGACACGCACCACAGGGTGATGCCGTTTTCGACCGTCGGGTCTTCGCGCACGCGACTGATGAAAGTCGCGGCGTCGCCGACGCATTCGACCGGGGTGATATAGCCGCCGTCCTCGCGCTTATCGATCAGCATCACGCCGGGGGCTTCGCGCAGGATGTCCATGGCTTGCTCGGCGCTGATCTCGTTCTCGAACTCGATATTCACCGCTTCGGAATGGCCGACGAACACCGGCACCCGCACGCAGGTGGCGCTGAGTTTGATCTTGGGATCAAGGATCTTCTTGGTTTCGACCACCATCTTCCATTCTTCCTTGGTCGAACCATCATCAAGGAAGCTGTCGATGTGCGGGATCACGTTGAAGGCAATCTGCTTGGTGAACTTGGCAGGCTCCACCGGATCGCCGACAAAGATCGCACGGCTCTGCTGGAACAGTTCATCCATGCCCGCCTTGCCCGCGCCGGACACCGATTGGTAGGTCGAGACGACCACCCGCTTGATCGTGGCGAAATCGTGCAGCGGCTTGAGCGCAACCACCAGCTGCGCGGTCGAACAGTTGGGGTTGGCGATGATATTGCGCGCGGTGTAGCCATCGATCGCGTCCGGGTTCACTTCGGGCACGATCAGCGGCACGTCCGGGTCCATGCGGTAAAGCGATGAATTGTCGATCACGATGCAGCCCGCAGCCGCCGCCTTGGGCGCATATTCCTGCGCCGGGCCGGAACCTGCGGCGAACAGCGCGATATCCCATCCGGCCCAGTCGAAATGCTCGATATTCTTGCACTTGAGCATCTTGCCGGTGTCACCGAATTCGACTTCGCTGCCGACCGAACGGCTCGATGCGACGGCCGCCACCTCGTCGCACGGAAACGCGCGCTCGGCGAGCACCTGCATCATTTCGCGCCCAACATTGCCGGTCGCGCCGACCACTGCCACCCGGTAACCCATCTCAACTCCTGACCATTATTTCCGCCAGCCCGTCACCCTGAACTTGTTTCAGGGTCTATCCAGCCGCACACACCGAGGCTCTATGGTGCGGGATGGATGCTGAAACAAGTTCAGCATGACGAATAGCTATGTTTTGCCTCGCACCTATTCCGGCGGCGTCACCCCGTGGCTTTCCAGAAAGCGGAAAATACTGTTCCACACGTGCGGCCCGACCTTCTCTCCCGACACGCGGTGGGTGTAGCCGGGATAGAGCATCATTTCGAACGGCACGTTGTTTTCCTGCAGCACGCCGATGAGTTCTGACGAGTTTTCAAACACCACATTGTCATCCGCCATGCCGTGGATCAGCAGCAACGGATCGCTAATTTTCGTGGCATCGGGGATGGCGCTGGCTTGTTCGTAAGCCTCTGGCACATCTCGCGGATCACCCATGTAACGTTCGGTATAGTGGGTGTCGTAAAGTTCCCACCGCGTCACTGGCGCGCCCGATATGCCCGCCGCATACAGGCCGGGGTCAGCCTGCAACTGTTTCAGCGTCATGTAACCGCCATACGACCAGCCGTAGATCGCGATTTTGGCCGGATCGACGAAATCGAGGCCTTTCAGAAACTCCGCCCCCGCCTTCTGATCGCGCACTTCGACCCCGCCCATCGCGCGGTAGATCGGCTGTTCAAAGTCCACGCCGCGATTGGCCGATCCGCGATTGTCGAGCACGAAGTAGATATAGCCCTTGTCGACCACCGCCTGCGCCAGCGCCCCGCCCCAGCCTTTCGTCACCATCTGCGGCCCCGGCCCGCCGTAGTGGCTGAAGAACACCGGATAACGCTTGCCCGGCTCCATCTTGGGTTTGATCATCATCCAGTGCAGCGGGGTTCCATCCTCGGCGGCAATCGTGCCGTATTCGGGGGCGGTGTGCCCGGCGAGGAATGGCGCATAGGGGTGTGTCCCCGCAACCGCGTTCTCCTCGATCCAGGCGACGCGCTTGCCGTCTGGCGTCGCCAGATAGGACTGCGGCGGTTGATCGGGCTTCGACCGCGTGATGTAGAGCATTCGCGCTGCCCCATCCATGCTTGCCGCATTGGTGAAGGCGGCGTCGGTGAGCAGTTCGGGCTCACCCGTTCCATCCAGCCGCGCGCGATATATCTGCTGGGTGAGGACGCCCGCCGTCGCCTGATAGGTGAAGGTGCCCGCCGCCTGATCAACCCCGACCAGCGATGTGGTGGGCGATGTGCCGCGCGTCAACTGCGCCCACTGCCCATCGGCATAGCGATAGAAATGCCCATAGCCGCTGCGTTCAGACCACCACAGCAGGCTGCCATCCTTCAAGAAGCGGTAATTGTCTGACAGGTTGACCCAGTAATCGGGCCGTGCAGCGGTTTCGGTGAACCAGATCGTGCTCGCGCCGGTCGCCGGGTCAACCCGCAGCACATCGATCTTCGTCTGAGCGCGATCCTGCCGCTGGACATAAATCGCGCTGCCATCGGGCGCCCAATCGACGCGGGCGACGTAAATATCGAGATCAAGGCCGAGATCGACCTTGACCTGATTGCCGCCGTCGGGGTTCATCACGAACAGTTCAACCACGGCGTTATCGGTGCCCGCCGCCGGGTAGCGTTGATCGAACACCTTGGTGCCCTTCGCCCCGATCGCTGCACGGGTGACGATGCCGACAGAGGCTTCATCGGTGCGCTGAACCACGATGCGGCTGTCATCGGGCGACCACCAGTAACCCGCCAGCCGCGCCATTTCTTCCTGCGCGACGAATTCGGCCTCGCCCCAGCGGATGGTGTCGCCTTCCTGCGGGGTGATCGGCACAGCCTCACCGCCCACCGGGCCGACCCACAATCGCCGATCGCGCACGAAACTGACAAAACCGCCCCGGCTCGACAATTTGGGGTTGAGTTCGGTGCCTTCGGTATCGGTCAACTGGGTGACGGTGCCATCCAGCTTGGCAAGGTAAAGGTCGCCGTCCAATGGCACCAGCACGCCGCTGCCGTCGCTTGCCCACTGGTAACTGATGATCCCCTTGAGGCTGCCGACGCGCGCGCGTTCACGCTGCATCTTCTCGTCTTCGGACAGTTCGCGCCCGCTACCCAAGGCTTGCGAATCGACCAGCATCCGCCATTCGCGGGTTTGAATGTCAAAGCCCCACAGATCGTAACGGTCGCGATCATCGGTGCGGTTGCGCAGCAGGGTGAGGAAGCGGCCATCGGGCGACAGCTTCACCTGCCGCGGCGCAGGGCCATCAAGACCGGGGCTGGCGAACAGGCGTTCAAAGCTGAGAGTGGGGGTGTTTTCAGGCACTGCATCCTCCGCGAACGCAGGGGAACTGAGCAAAACCGCAGCAGCAGCCAGTATCGAACGCATCCAAAGCTCACCTCGTCATTGCGAGCCGCCCAAAGGCGGCGCGGCAATCCAGTGTCGGACATCGCCGCGCTGGATTGCTTCGTCGCTGTGCTCCTCGCAATGACGGGGGCGAATGGCAAGGGCCACACAGCAAAAGGGCGGCACCTTGCGGCACCGCCCCGAAATTTGCTGGCTGGAAAGCCTTACGCCTTGGGCGTGTTGTCGCGCCGTTCAACGATACGCGCGCTCTTGCCGGTGCGGCCGCGCAGGTAATAGAGCTTCGCACGGCGCACCACGCCGCGGCGCACCACGGTGATGCTTTCAACGATCGGCGAATAGAGCGGGAAAACGCGCTCCACGCCTTCGCCAAAGCTCATCTTGCGCACGGTGAAGTTTGAACCCATGCCGCGGTTCGAACGGGCGATCACGACGCCTTCGTAGTTCTGAACACGCTCACGGTTGCCTTCCTTCACCTTCACGCCAACGCGAACGGTGTCGCCCGCGCGGAAAGTCGGGATGTCCTTGCCGGACTTGGCGATTTCTTCGGCTTCAATCTGCTGGATCAGGTTCATGGCCTGCGTTCCTTGTCTTTTCGCCGCGCGCCAGAGGCAGGCTGGACCCGAGCGCCCTCATGGCGCTCCCACAAGTCCGGCCTGCGTGACCGTGTGTCTTCCTCGCTCCTTGCCTTGCGCCAAGCAGCGATTTTCGCATGATCCCCCGATCGCAGCACTTCGGGGATCGTGCGCCCTTCCCATTCCTGAGGTCGGGTATAGTGCGGGTATTCGAGCAGGCTTTGTTCAAAGCTCTCCTCATCCCCGCTGGAAGCCGCGCCCATTACGCCGGGAAGCAGCCGAATGCAAGCGTCAAGGATGGTAAGCGCAGCCATCTCGCCGCCGGACAGAACGATGTCGGCAAGGCTGACCTGCTCGATCTCCGGGCGGGCGTCGAACAGGCGTTCGTCAAAGCCTTCAAACCGCCCGCACAGGATGATGACGCCGGGGCCGCTGGCAAGTTCGCGGATGCGGGCTTGGGTGATCGGTTTGCCGCGCGGAGTCATGGCGAGGATGGGCACAACAGAAAAACCCGTTCGTGCTGAGCTTGTCGAAGCACTGTCCTCCTTTTCGGCACCTATGTCCGAAGTGGAAAGCAGCCCTTCGACAAGCTCAGGGTGAGCGGAGTGGGTAGCAATGGCATGGTCCAAAGCCCGCGCCAGCACATCGCACTTCAGCACCATCCCCGCCCCGCCGCCTGCGGGCGTATCATCGACGGTGCGGTGCTTATCGGTGGCGAAGTCGCGGATCTGCACCGTCTCGCAGGCCCACTTGGCATCAGCCAGCGCACGGCCCGCGATGGAATGCCCGAGCGGCCCCGGAAACATTTCGGGATAGAGCGTGAGGATGGTGGCGGCGAAGGTCATTTGCCGGGAACCCGCACGGCCTTGGCAATCCCCGAGCCAAAATCAACCGGGATCGGCGCGGCCTGAACAATCGCGATGGGAAGCATAATCATCCCCCGCCGCTTACGCGCAGCGCTTAGCCACCGCAACCATCGCTGCCGTAACCACAACTACGCCTTGCTGGCCTTGTGGCGCAGCGCATGAACGGGCTCCCACGGGGTGCCGACCAGCACTCCGGTGCCGAACAGCGCCACGGCCATCGCTGCCTCACCGGCTGGCGGCGCGCTGCGCAGGTGCGGCGCATTGGCGCGCAAGTCCTTCACAGCCTCGATCCCGGCGGCGGTGCGCCGGTCGAACCTGACCCAGCGGAACACTGCCAGCGCCACCGTCAACACCAGAAGCGCCGCAAGATACTCGATCGGCTCGCCCAGAGTGCTTCCAGCGCGCAGACGGTAAATGCCGAGCGCGAGTAACGCGCCAAAGGGCGCAATCGAAAGCCAGCGCAGGCGATTGATCTGATCGGGCCGCATCATCATCCCCTGACGTCGCAGCCGGGCCGCCGCCCGGATGGCGTGAGCGGCAAGAAGATCCTCGGCCTCAGATCGGCTGAAAGGTTTGCGCAGCCCAAGCAGCGCCCGTCCCGCAGGGCTTGCAGGCAGGCCCGGATCGGTGACGCCAAGTGTGCCCTTTCCGGAATCCTCCAGCCCGCCGCGCGCGTAAAGATCGGCGATCACCGAATCGGTATGGGTGGCGCGCCCTCCTGCCAGCATGGCGAGGTCTTCGGCATCAGGCGATTCGCCGCGACGGCCGGCGGCGCGCAGATGCGCCGGGATCCAACATGCTGCACACGTGCAAAACACCAGCAGCATGGTGTAAAACAGCAGGAAATCGCTGCCCGTCCAGGACGAGAACAGCTGCATTCTATTAACCTTCCTGCGAGCCATCCCGTTACGAAGACGAGAAAGCCCGGCGCCAGCGCGACCCGGCGTGAAAGGAAGATACCATCAGACAGGTTAATAGGCACCTGATATGAGCTGCTGTGCAGTTGGGCGGCAATGCGGTGCCGCAAAGCGCCGCTTGTGCGTGCAGCGCCTATTCCTCGGCGTAAGCGTGCGCGATCACCAGCCGTTCTGCGTCCCATGCAATCACCACTGCCGGGATCATCGGCACCATGAAGGTCTTTGGCCCCTTTTCGGGTGCCGGTTCGCGGGTGATTTCGATAATGTCGGTCGCGCCGAAATTTTCGATGGCGAGCACGCGGCCAACAGCCTCTCCCGCGTCAGTCACAACCGGCAGGCCAAGCAGATCAGCGTGGTAAAATTCGCCCTCAGCCAGCGGCGGCAGCGCTTCGCGCGGCACGGTCAGCGCGGTGCCGCGCAAACGTTCGGCATCGGCGCGGCTGCTGCATTCAGCAAAGCGCGCAACGCCGCCGCCCTTGCCATCATCGCGGATTTTGAGCAGCGTCAGCGCGCCATCATTAAAACTTTTGTGATGGGAGAGCGCCGCCGCGCCCTCCCCGAACAGCTTCAACCGCACCTCGCCCGCCACCCCGTGCGCGCCTGCGATGGCGGCAAGGGTGATGGATTTGCCGGTCATATCCCACCCCCGTTCGGGCTGAGCTGGTCAACGCCCTGCACTTCTTCCGGCAAACTTGCCGAGGAAAAATGCAGTTCTTCAACCGGCTCAGGACGAACGGAGTTTGGCATCAGCGATCAGCCTTTGGCCTGCTCTTCGCCAGCGGCTTCGTCCGCAGCGGGAGCTTCCTCAGCGGCAGCTTCTTCTGCTGCGGGCGCTTCTTCAGCGGCAGTGGCTTCTTCAGCGGCAGCTTCTTCGGCAACCGGAGCTTCCTCAGCGGCGGGCGCTTCTTCGGCAGCCGGGGCTTCTTCGACGGCCGGCGCGGCAGCTGCAGCCTTGGCTTCTTCTTCTGCAGCGCGGGCGGCTTCTTCGGCCTCAACGATCTTGGCGGCCTTTTCTTCGGCGCGATCCTTGGCCTTTTCGCCCGGTTCACCCTTCTTCGGGTTCACGCGCGCTGCGCGCTCCTTGATACCGGCGGCGTCAAGAAAACGCGCCACACGGTCGGTCGGCTGCGCGCCAACGCCAAGCCAGTAACGCGCGCGATCTTCGATCAGTTTCACCCGTTCCGGGCTATCCTTGGCCAGCAGCGGGTTATAGGTGCCGATCTGTTCAAGATACTTGCCGTCGCGCGGGCTGCGGCTGTTGGCAGCCACGATGCGATAATAGGGGCGCTTCTTGGAACCGCCGCGTGAAAGCCGGATGGAAATCGACATGGAATTTTACCTTTCGAATTGAATTGATGAAAAACGTTGAAATCGAACCTATTTCTTACCGCGCGGTGGGCCGCCAAGACCGGGCAAACCGCCCCCTGAACCCATCTCGCCAAAACCACCGGGGCCGGGAAGGCCGGGCATCCCGCCTGCACCGCCGCCGCCGCCCATGCCCCCTGCACCGCCGCCGCCGAACATTGACGCGAGGCCTTTAAGCCCGCCCAATTTCTTGATCTGTTTCATGGCGCGGGCCATTTCCTGATGCATTTTCAGCACCTTGTTGACCGTCTGCACATCGGTGCCACTGCCCGCCGCGACGCGTTTCTTGCGCTTGGCGTTCATCAGATCGGGATTGGCGCGCTCCTTGGCGGTCATCGATCCGATGATCGCTTCCATATGGATCAGCACCTTGTCGTCCATGCCCGAATTGGCCATCGCGGCCTTGGCCTTCTTCATGCCCGGCATCATGCCAGCGAGCATCCCCAGCCCGCCCATCGACCGCATCTGTTTAAGCTGCATAGCGAGATCGCTGAGGTCGAACTTGCCCTTTTCGATATTGCGGGCGAGCTTTTCGGCGTCTTCTTCCTTGATCGTCGCCGCGGCGCGTTCGACCAGGCTGACAACGTCACCCATGCCAAGGATGCGATCAGCCACGCTGGCGGGGCGGAACGGTTCAATTGCGTCGAGTTTCTCACCCGTCCCGGCAAACTTGATCGGCTTGCCCGTTACCGCGCGCATCGACAGCGCCGCGCCGCCGCGAGCATCGCCGTCCATCCGGGTCAGCACCACGCCGGTCAGCGGCACTTCGCCGCTGAAGCTCTGCGCGACGTTGACCGCATCCTGACCGGTAAGCGAATCGACCACCAACAGCACTTCGGTGGGGGCTGAAACGCTGGCGACGGCCTTCATTTCGGCCATCAGCGCATCATCAACGTGCAACCGGCCCGCGGTATCGAGCAGCAGTACGTCAAAATTCTGGAGCCGCGCAGATTCCATCGCGCGCCGCGCAATATCGACCGGCTGCTGGCCCGCGACGATCGGCAGGGTGGCCACATCAACCTGTCCGCCCAGAACCGCCAGCTGTTCCTGCGCTGCCGGACGATTGACGTCGAGCGAGGCCATCAGCGCTTTCTTGCCGTGGCGTTCGCGGATCAGTTTGGCGAGTTTCGCGGTCGTGGTGGTCTTGCCCGAACCTTGCAGGCCGACCATCATGATCACCACCGGCGGCTTGGCGTCGAGGTTCAGCCCTTCGGTTTCCGCCCCGCCCAGCGTTGCGATCAACTCGTCATGGACGATCTTGATGACCTGCTGACCCGGCGTGACCGAGCGCAGCACGTCCTGACCCACGGCCTTTTCAGTAACCGCATCGATGAAACGGCGGGCAACCGGCAATGCGACGTCAGCTTCGAGCAGCGCGATCCGCACTTCGCGCATGGCATCGCGCACGTCCTGCTCACGCAGCGCGCCGCGGCCTTTCAGCTTGTCAAATACGCCGCCTAAACGGTCGGACAGCGTGTCAAACATCGCCAGCAACTCCTTGCGAACGCGACAGCATCCGCATCATGCGAAAAACGCCGGCGGACGAAACCTCGTCGGCCAGCGTTGCGGACTTCACCATCGAAGCACCGACTTTGTCTGTATGACTGGTGGAGCCTAGCGGGATCGAACCGCTGACCTCAACACTGCCAGTGTTGCGCTCTCCCAGCTGAGCTAAGGCCCCGAACCAGTCATCATGCGAACCCGGCTTTGCGCCCAGTTCGCGGGAGGCGGCCATTATAAGGGCCGCCCGCCGTTTGCAAGAGAGAAATCAGGATTCGTGCTCGTCGTCGTCCCCGGTGGTGGCAACACCCAGATCATCGTCGCCGCCAAGGTCAACGTCATTGTCGGGCGAATCGCCGTCCTCGTCGAGATCTTCAAGTTCGTCGTCGCCGCCAAGATCGGCGTCAGCTTCGACGTCTTTCTTCTTTTCTTCCTCGAAAGGAATCGGCTGCTTGGATTTGAGCACGGGTTCAGGCGACCACGTCTCTCCGCATTCGATACAAGTCACCGGGGCATCCTTGCCCAGATCGTAGAATCGTTCCCCGCACTTGGGGCAGGTACGCTTGGTACCCCATTCAGGCTTCGCCATCATCATTCCTCAAAACACGCCGACCCCAAGACAAGGGCGGGCAGAACGGCTAAAAAATCGTTGGTGGATTGATCAAGAAATTGGGTTCCGGCAAGCCCTTTATCAAGAGCGCGGCCAGTATGCGCGGCGCGCCTTGCCAGAAGCGCGGGGCGCTGTCAAAGACCGCCGCCATATGACCAGCCATACCTTTGCGCCCTCAGCCCCGCTTACGGGCACTATCCGCGTTCCCGGCGACAAGTCGATCAGCCACCGCGCGCTGATGTTTGCCGGGCTGGCTGTGGGTGAGAGCCGGATCACAGGCCTGCTCGAAGGCGAAGACGTGCTCGCCACGGCGGCGGCGATGCGGCAGTTCGGCGCGCAGGTGGAGCGCACGGCGGACGGCGTGTGGACAGTTCACGGTGCGGGCGTGGGCAGTTTGCTCGAACCCAAGGGCGCGCTCGACATGGGCAATTCGGGCACGTCGACCCGGCTGCTGATGGGGCTGGTTGCCAGCCACGCAATCACCGCGACCTTTGTCGGCGATGCCAGCCTTTCGGGCCGCCCGATGAACCGTGTTATCGCCCCGCTGGCGCAGATGGGCGCTTCGATTGAGGCTTCGGCAGGTGGCACCCTCCCGCTGATGCTGCGCGGCGCGGCGCCTGCCGTGCCGATCACCTACCGCCTGCCGGTGGCGAGCGCGCAGGTCAAAAGCGCGGTGCTGCTGGCGGGCCTCAACACCCCCGGCATCACTCGCGTGATCGAACCGGTGCCAACGCGCGACCACACCGAGCGGATGCTGGCAGGCTTCGGCGCGCGGCTCGAAGTGGGCGAGGACGGCGGCGAGCGCGTTATCAGCATTCACGGCGAAGCCGAGTTGAGGCCGATGGACGTGACCGTTCCCGGCGATCCCTCCTCCGCGGCGTTCTTCATGGTCGCGGCGAGCATCGTTCCGGGCAGCGATCTGACGATCCTGAATGTCGGCATGAACCCGACCCGCGCCGGATTGCTGGCAGTGCTGCGCCAGATGGGCGCGGATATCGAGGAACAAAACGGCCGCGAAGTCGGCGGCGAGCCGGTTGCCGATCTGCGCGTGCGCCATGCGGCGTTGACCGGGATTGATGTCGATCCCGGACTCGCACCGAGCATGATCGATGAATTTCCGGTGCTGTTTGTCGCCGCCGCACTGGCAAGCGGCACCACCCGCACCACCGGACTGGACGAATTGCGGGTCAAGGAGAGCGATCGCCTTGCAACGATGGCCGCCGCGTTGACGCTGGCTGGCGCGCGCGTGGAGGAGCACGCAGACGGCCTCACCATCCACGGCACCGGCGGCGAAATGTTGCGCGGCACGCCCAGCGGTGCGAGCGTCGCCACGCGGCTCGATCACCGCATTGCCATGAGCATGGCCATAGCCGGTCTTTTCTCAAGGCATGGCGTCGAAGTGGACGACACCCGTCCTATAGCGACCAGCTTCCCGACATTCGCAACAATGCTTGCCGAAAGGACTTCATGACCGATTACATCACCCCCTTGGCCGCCGATCTGATCGGCTTTGCTGGCAGTTTCTGCATCGTCGCCGCCTATGCCTACAGCAATGTGGTGAAGGCCATGAACATGGTGCTTTTCAATCTGGTCAATTTCATCGGCGCGGCGCTGCTGACTGTTTCGCTAATGGTCAATTTCAACCTGCCAACCCTGGTTCTGGAAATCGTGTGGATGGGCATCGCATTGTTTGGTCTGACACGGGCATTGCAGGGCCGACGGAAAAACCCGGTATGATCATCGCCGTCGACGGCCCCACCGCATCGGGCAAGGGCACGATCGCCAAGGCGCTGGCCGCGCATTTCGGGCTGCCGCATCTGGATACCGGGCTGCTTTACCGTGCGGTCGGGCGGCAGGCTGCGCTGAATGGCGGCGATCCCGATGATCCCGCCGATGCGCTGGCCGCCTGCGCCTTTTCGGACACTCTGCTGGACGATGACGTCCTGCGCTCGGAAGAAGTCGGCGGCCTCGCCAGCCGCGTGTCGGTGCATCCGGCTGTTCGCCAAGCGCTGTATGAACGCCAGCGCGCGTTTGCCACCCAGCCCGGCGGCGCGGTGCTCGACGGGCGCGATATCGGCACCGTGATCGCGCCTGATGCCGACGTGAAGCTGTTCGTCACCGCCAGCGTCGCGGAACGCGCACGCCGCCGCTGGCTTGAACTGCAAGGACGAGGGATCGATGCAGCGCTTGCCGCAGTCGAGCGCGATATTGCCGCCCGTGACGCCCGCGACATGGGCCGCAACGATGCTCCTTTGCTCGCCGCGCCTGATGCGCTGGTGATCGATACCACCCACCTTGGCCGCGATCAGGCGATTAATGCGGTGGTCGACGCCGTTTGCACGCGCTTGGGCGCGTCCTGAAAGGGGCTTTCCTACGCGCCGCCGATGCAGGAAAGTCCTGGCATGGCACGTCCGCCCCTCTTCGTCGCGATACAGCTTGTCCCGACCCCATGCTGCGGCCAGCGATATTTTTGCGTTCTGAACAGTGTAACATGTGTCTCCTACATATCGGGCTTCGAAGCCCGCATCTGGCCTTGCGGGCCAATCTCCTTGCATTTTGTGCCGCTTTCGCCTAGGCGCGCGCCGTTCTCGCAATCCTTACGGTTGAAGAACCTTCGCGTTTTCGCATTCGGCGACGCGGAGAACTCGGCCTCTTGCCCTGCCAGCCCCCGCAATGGTGCGTGGGAAGCAGTTTAAGACCCCGGAAAAACCGGTGGCCGGTAGCACAACGAATAAACAGGACTGACCTGACTTATGGCAACCCAAATGCCCACCCGCGCCGATTTCGAGGCGATGCTTAATGAACAACTCGGCGGTGCCGGCGAAGACGGTTTTGAAGGCCGCGTCGTCATGGGCACCGTTACCGCGATCGAAAACGGCTTTGCCGTGATCGACGTTGGCCTCAAGAGCGAAGGCCGCATTTCACTCAAGGAATTTTCGCGCGGCGATGACGACCACGGCCTGACCGTTGGCGGCGAAGTCGAAGTGTTCGTCGACCGCGTCGAGAACGCTGACGGCGAAGCGATGCTGAGCCGTGACCGCGCCCGCCGCGAAGCCGCGTGGGACAAGCTGGAAAGCGAATTCGGCGAAGGCAAGCGCGTCGAAGGCCGCATCTTTGGCCGGGTCAAGGGCGGCTTCACCGTCGACCTTGATGGCGCAGTGGCGTTTCTGCCCGGCAGCCAGGTCGATATCCGCCCGGTGCGCGACGTGCAGCCGCTGATGGACATGCCGCAGCCGTTCCAGATCCTCAAAATGGATCGCCGCCGCGGCAATATCGTCGTATCGCGCCGCGCCGTGCTCGAAGAAACCCGCGCCGAACAGCGCAGCGAATTGATCAACGACCTCGTCGAAGGCCAGATCATCGACGGCGTGGTCAAGAACATCACCGATTACGGTGCGTTCGTTGATCTGGGCGGCATCGATGGCCTGCTGCACGTCACCGACATGAGCTACAAGCGCGTCAATCACCCCAGCGAAGTCATCAATATCGGTGACACCGTGAAGGTGCAGATCGTGCGCATCAACGCCGATACCCAGCGCATCAGCCTCGGCATGAAACAGCTCGAAAGCGATCCGTGGGATGGCGTGGCCGCCAAGTATCCGGTTGGCGCGAAGCTGACCGGTCAGGTGACCAACATCACCGAATACGGCGCCTTCGTCGAAATCGAAGCTGGCATCGAAGGCCTGGTCCACGTTTCGGAAATGAGCTGGACGAAAAAGAACGTCCACCCCGGCAAGATCGTTTCGACCTCGCAGGAAGTCGAAGTCATGGTGCTGGAAGTTGATAGCGACAAGCGCCGGATCAGCCTCGGCCTCAAGCAGGCCCAGCGCAATCCGTGGGACGAATTTGCCGAAAAGAACCCCGTTGGCGCGGTGGTCGAAGGCGAAGTCAAGAACGCGACCGAATTCGGCCTGTTCATCGGCCTCGATGGCGACGTCGATGGCATGGTTCACATGTCGGACATCGCATGGGGCATTTCGGGCGAGGATGCGCTGGCGCTTCACCGCAAGGGCGAAATGGTCAAGGCCGTGGTGCTCGACGTGGATGTCGAAAAGGAACGCATCAGCCTCGGCATGAAGCAGCTTGAAAAGGGTGCGCCGACTGCCGAAGGCGCCTCCACCGCAGGCGCGCTTCGCAAGAACCAGACCGTTACCGTCACCGTGCTCGAAGTGCGCGACGGCGGGCTGGAAGTGCAGGTTGGCGAAGACGGTGCAACCGGCTTCATCAAGCGCGCCGATCTTGGCCGTGACCGTGACGAACAGCGCCCTGACCGCTTCCAGGTCGGCAGCAAGATCGATGCGATGGTGATTGGCTTCGACCGTTCGAAGAAGCCCAACTTCTCGATCAAGGCGCGTCAGATCGCCGAAGAAAAGGAAGCCGTGGCACAGTTCGGTTCTTCCGATTCGGGCGCATCGCTGGGCGATATCCTCGGCGCCGCGCTGAAGAAAAAGGAAGATTGAGGTTAGCGGTGCGCTCCTGCGCAAGCAGGAGCCGCCTTTAAGCCTGATCGAAAGGCCCGCCCGCTCAATCGAGCAGGCGGGCCTTTTCCTTTGGCGGCTAGGCCTGTAAGGTCAGCGCCATGATCCATGTTCACCAATTCCCATGCCTTAGCGACAACTACGGCTACCTCGTCCACGATACCGACAGCCATCAAACCACGGCGATCGATACCCCTGACGCAAGGGAATATCTGCTTCAGGCCGAGCTGAAAGGCTGGCGCATCACGCAGATCTGGAACACCCACTGGCACCCCGATCACGCCGGCGGCAATGAGGCGATCAAAGCCGCGACTGACTGCACCATCACCGGCCCGGCAGAGGTCGACGGCAAGTTCCCGATCGATCGCATCGTCGCCCACGGTGACACCGTAAAACTGGGCGCGGTCGAAGCGCAGGTGATCGACGTTTCCGGCCACACCAACGGCCACATCGCCTATTACCTTCCCTCTGCGGGAGTCGCGTTCGTCGGTGACAGCATCTTTGCATTGGGCTGCGGGCGGATGTTCGAAGGTGAGCCGAAGCAGTTCTGGGACAGCCTTTCGCGCATCAAGGCGTTGCCACCCGAAACCGTGTTGTATTGCGCGCACGAATACACCGCATCGAACGCAAAATTCGCGCTCCATGCCGATCCTGATAACGCCGCCTTGCAGGCCTATGCCGAAGAAATCGCCGCCAAGCGCGCGCGTGATGAATGGACAGTGCCAACCACGCTGGAACGCGAATTGGCGACTAACCCGTTCCTGCGGGCTGATGATCCGGCGCTAATGGCCAAGTGGGGCGGCAGCGCTCCGCATGAAACCTTTGCAGCGCTGCGGGCGGCGAAGGACAATTTCTGATTTCGAGCTTTGTCATTGCGATGAGCCGCAGGCGATGCGCTCATCGGGGTGCATAGGTCGCTCAGAGCGAGGCAATCACTTCGTCGGTCAGCGTCCGATCCGCTGCGCTGTCGTGACGCGCGGCAATCAACTGGCGTGATGCAGCAGCAGAGGCGGTCACAGCGCGCGCCTTGACCTCGGCAATCGCGGCACGTTCGGCAGCGGCGATCTTGTCTTCGGCCATACGCTGACGGCGCACGACCATTGCCGCGCTATCGGTTTCAGCCCGCGCGAGGATCGCGTCAGCTTCGGCCCGTGCGCCATCAAGCAGAACTTCGGCGTCCTTTTCGGCGCTGGCGATTTTGGCGGCGTATTCATCGCGCAGGGCCTCAGCCTCGGCGCGCAGTGCCTTGGCTTCTTCCAACTGCGTGCGGATTACGGCGATTTTGGCATCTAGTCCGCCAGCGATCATGCCGGGGACTTTCTTCCACACCATGATCACGATCAGCACCAGCATCGCCAGAGCAACGATCTGGAACGGCGCGAGGCCGAACAGTTCGGGCTCCGCATGAGCCGCGCCTTGTTGGGTGAACGCATCTGCCGGTTCAGCTTCAAACAGTTCTGGCGCGCCATGTACCGGATTAGCCATGAGCCATTGCCTCCCTGACCGCCTTGGCTGCCGCAGGCTTCGTCACTGAAACGCCTGCGAGCCGTTTGACGATATCCTGCGCAGCCTCAACCGCAACATCCTCGATCTCGGCGAGCGCATTCTTGCGCGCTTCTGCGATTTCCGCCTCGGCCTTGGCCAATTTGGTGTCGAGCCGTTTTTGCGCGGCGGCGAGCTTCTTTTCGGCCTTGGCCGCTGCATCGGACTTGGCCTTCGCGACCAGCGCCTGCGCCGCAGCCCGGTTGTCATTTTCGCGCTTGCGCCACGCCGCTTCCTCGTCGTCGGCTCTGGCGCGCGCAGCCTCGGCAACGGCCAGATCGGCGGCGATCTGACTGTCACGGTCGGCAACCGTGCTCATGACCTTGGGAACCATCCCGCGGCCAACGACAAAAAAGGTGAGGCCAAAGAACACCAGCAACCAGAATATCTGGCTGGCATAGGTGTCCGCTAGCTGGGCTATCTGGGGCATTGGGCTACGTCCCGGAACAAAAGCGCTAAGTCAGGCGGGCCGATCCGGTCACGAACCGGCCCGTAAGATGCCGTATGATCAGACGACGAAAATCAGGATCATCGCCACAACGAAGGCGAGCAGGCCGAGCAGTTCGGTCACCGCGAAGCCGACGAACAGGCGGCCCTGCTGGCCATCTGCGGCGCCCGGATTGCGGAGCGCGCTCGACAGGAAGCTCCCCCAGATATTGCCCACGCCGATGGCGGCGAGGCCGGTCCCGATAGCAGCGAGACCCGCACCGATGAGCTTTGCAGCTTCCATATCCATATCATTGATTCCTTTCGGTTCTTAATTCGTAAGCGTTGAGGGATTAATGCAGATTTTCTGCATCATTTATGTAGAAAACAGTGAGCAGCGCGAAGACATAGGCCTGGATGCCCGAAACCAGGATTTCCAGCGCGCAAATGCCGATCATCAGCAAGAAGCTGGGCAAACCAACCACCCCGCCCCACAGTGCGCCGGCATTGGAGCCGTCAATCACAAAGCTGGACAGAACTTCGAGCAACACATGGCCCGCCATCATCGCGACAAACAGTCGCAGCGCAAGGCTGAACGGACGCAAGATGAACGAGAACAGTTCGATCACGAAGATCAGCGGCACCATCAGCAGCGGCGTGCCGTGCGGCACGAACAGGCCGAAGAAGTGCAGCCCGTGCTTCCAGAAACCGACCACCAGCACGATTGAAATCGTGATCAGCGCGAGCACCCCGGTGACGGTGAAATGGCTGGTGAAGGTAAACGGATGCAATCCGACCACGCCCAGCGGCAGCAGGCCAAGGATGTTGGCAAACAGGATAAACATGAACAGCGAGAAGACGTAGGGCACATATTTGCGACCGGCATCGCCGATATTCGCCTGAAGCATATCATCGATGAAACTGGTGAAAAACTCCACCGCCATCTGCCAGCGCCCCGGCACCAACTGACGCTTCATCCCGCCAAGCACAAAGCCGAACAACACGATCGTGGTGACCAGCATCCACGCCGCACTGTTGGTGAAGGAAATGTCGAATCCGGCCAGTTCCAACTCAGCCAATGGCTTGATGGTGAACTGATACATCGGATCAACTTTGGCCGGTTCGGCTGCCACAGCGGCTGACACTTCGGTTAGGTCCCTAAATTGTTGATCATCCGGCCCGCTGTTTAATCCTCTTGCGGAGGATCGGCGGGCCGTATGTTCGCCATCCGAAAAATATTCCTGAAGGCCACGATTATTCCGATGAATAACCCGGTCAACAGTCCCCAGGGCAGGGTTCCGGCAAAATGGTCAATGACCCAGCCAAAAACCAGACCTCCGAGAATCCCTCCGAGCAAATCCGCAAGCACCCGGCTACCGCTGCGATAATTCGCATCGGGAGCGGAAACCTGCGGACGGTTGCGTTCATCTTCACGCTCGCGTGCGGCCTTCAGCCGCGCTTCGAGCGCATCGATCCGCGCATCCTCCTGGATAGGTTCTCGGGCGGGTTCCTCATCGCTCATGCCGGGCTCCGTAAGGGAAAGCCAAGCCACGCGCAACACGGTGCCCGCCGAGGGCGCCGTCCCCTTAGAAGGGGGGCCCAATAGTGTCAACATGGGGGCGTTCTTGATTACCGAGATAAGAACGCAAACAGATTACGGGCAGCGCGCGTCGCGGATCGGGGCTGCATCGGTGCGGGTCTGCCAGCTACCATCGGGCGCACGGTATTTTTCACCCGGGGTGGTGCGGGCGACCGCCTGACAACCGGCGGTTAGCGCATAGGCTTCCAACGTGGCGTTGTTTTCCTTGGCCTTTGTTGCATAGACCGCGCGGCGTTTGATGTTGATGTCATCCACCATCCGCTGCAACGCCGGGTCAGCCGCGCCGACAATCCCAAGGTATCCATCGGCCTGTTCGCCAACCTTGCCCGCAGCGCGCGCGGCGGCATAGGCAGGATCGCGCTGCGCCTGCGCAGGGCCAGCGGCAAGGCCGAACACCGTCAGCGCGGCGATTCCGGCTAGCATTGCATTGCGCATCATCATTCCTCCTGATCGCAGCATCTTCCGATTCAGAAGATGTCCGCGTTTTCATCAATCGTATTGGCGGCGTCTTGCGCCAGCCGGTAAATCACTTCCTGCCGGATGTTGATGTTGAGCTCGATCACGATCGGTTCGTCCGGGGCGGCGATATTGATGCAGCCGCCCAGCCCTGCCGAAAGGATCGCAGCCCCGGCCATCATCGCCCGGCGTGAACGTCCTGTGCCTTGCCGCGTCATCCGCGCTTGCCCTCCCCGTGTTGCGTTCAGGGATGTGGCAGCGCGCGCTGTTGCGGTCAATTCGATGTGCGTCATGGCTGATCTTCGCTTTCAGGAAGTTGAACAGGTTTTGCAGCAGGATTGGCGGGCACGAACCGGCCACCTTCGGCCTTGAGCAGCCCGCGATCGACCGGATTGCCGAGGAAATCGACATCCCACAGCGATCGCACCATCGTGGCCAGTTCGTAGAAATTTTCCGAACGGACGTTGACCTTGAACCGGATCGGCAGCTTTGCCAGGCGGCGGGTGACAAAGTTCTGGCTGGTGCCTTCGCCCTGCCGCACCCCGTCAAAATCGAAATTGGTGATAATCTCACCCGCCAGATCGCCGTTCAGGCCGACGCTCATTTGCCGGTAATCGAGCGAGCGCAGCGCCGAAAAGGCATAATTGCCCATCGCGCCGAGGTCTTCGTAGGTGAGTTCACCAATATAGGCGACATTGCCGCCGGGCGCGCGGCTGACCAGCAGGCCGCCGATGATCCGGCCATTGCCGTCGGTATCGAACACTATCGGAACGGTGCCATCAAAGGTGCCGGTCGCGCCCAGATTGGTGAGTTCCATCTGCGTCACAAAAGTGGCGGCATCCAGGCCGATAATCTCGAACACGTAGCGGCGTTCTTCGGGCTGGCTGAAATCCATCGCCAGCGGACGCATCCGCAATTCGCCGCCCATGAACGGGAAGCGCGCGTCTTCGAGGTTGAGCAGCGTGCCGTCCTTGACTTCAAACTGCACGGTTCCGTCCAGCACCTCGATCCCCGGATTGATCGCGGCGATGCGCACGCGCTGATCGGGCGCGGTGGTGAGGTTGAGCAGGTCGGTGAACCGCACCTCGCCCGCAAGTCCCCGAACCGGGCCGAATGCCGCGGCGAAATTGACGCCATCGCTGGCAAAGGTGCCGTTGCTGGTGATGTCATCGCCAATCCAGTCGATCCGGCCATTACCGCTGACCGTGCCATCGGCAAAGGCGATCACCCCCTTGGCAAGATAGGACAGGTCTTCGGGTTGGAGGCTTTTATCGAACACGATACCGGGCACCGATAGCCGTGCGTTCCCGCGTGCGGTGTCAAGTTGGTGGGCGATCGCCACCGATGTCACCATTTTGTCTGACGCGGGATGGCGTAGCGTTGCGTCAGCGGTGATCGCGTTGCCATCGAACAGCAGGCTCGCCCCGCGCGCCATAAGCGGTTTGAACCGTGGCTCGCCTTCAACGACGCGGTCGGTCAGGGTAAAAGCGCCGTCGCCCACCCGCAGCACGCCATCGGCAAATGACCAGCGCCCGGCCAGCGCGCCGATATCGAGCGGGACGACCTCCATCTGCGCCGAACCGCCCGCAAATTCGCCGCTGATTTCGCCTGCCAGACTGCCGGTGAGGGTGGCCGCGGACACACGTATCTCGCTGCCCGGCGCGCCGATCTGCGCAGCCAACGCGGTAATGGCGAAGGGCGAAGGGTAGCGCAGCACCACCGCATCAGCGGCAAGATTTGCAGGGCTATCGCCAAGGGTGCCGGCCAGCGCAAGCGGCCCGGTGCGGGCAGCCAGCCTGATATCCGACTCATAGGCCAGCATCGGCCCGCCGCCTTCGGGGCACAGCGTGATCGCCTGACCGGCAAGCCGCAATCCGGACAGTGCCAGCGCGCCGAACCGCACCGGCATACACCGACGGCCCACCGCAAGCCCGCCCTGCGCCGACCAGGTGCCCTCCAGCGGCAAGGTAAGGTCAGTTACGCCGCCGCCCGGCAAATCGCCGCTCGCGGTAATCAACCCGCCAAAGTCGATGACCCCGCCGCGCGTCTGCCGCAGCGTCAGACGCGGGATCGCCAGCCGGTTGGCCCCCTCCGCATAATCCGCCATTGCCAGCCGCAGCGTCCAGCCATCTCCCGGCTCCTGCTCGATCCGGCCATTGATGCTGGGCAAGCCTTCGCCGCCCGCAAGGATATTGCCGCGCAGCCCGGAAAGCCCCTCACCCGCGATCCCGGCATTGATCTGCGACAGCGCCAGCACCCGCGTGCCCGTGCGACTGGTCAGCGCAGCTTCGGGAACGATCAGCGCAATCTCGCCGCGCTTGTGCCGGACAATCGCCTCGGCGGAGAAACGCGATCCGGTCAGCGCACCGTCCATCCCGCCGCGCGCCTTGGCGATCAGCGGGGCGAGCAGCGTGCCTTCCAGCCCGCGCTCGGCAGCGGCAAGGCTTGCGGTGAGATCGGCGGCAGGAACAAGCTCCGCGCCGCGCAAGGTGCCTTCCCACTGCCCTCTGCTGGCATCGCTCGGCCCGCGCCACGCGCCATCGGCGGATAGGCTCGCCAAACGGCCTTGCGGCGCGGTGACATTGGCAAGCGCCAGGTCATGCGCGATTGCCAGACCGCCTTCGCTCCAGTTTATCTTGGCGGTGCCAGACAGGGCATCGCCTGAAACCCCCGCCATGGCGATCCCGCCGCCCTCAACGACAAGATCGGCTTCGGCTCCGGTAAAATCGCGCTTTAATGACAGCGCGGTGCCGATATCGGCGCGCGTCATGCTGGCCCCGCCGCAAGCGAGATCGCCGATCCGCAACGGGCCGGACAGGCTGGGCGCGCCGCTTGCCGTGGTCAGCTGACCGTAGAGCGTCGCGCGCTGCGCCCGGCAGCCGTCGACCCCGATTCCCGGCGCGGTTGCTGCGAGCGTTCCGGCAAAGCCATCATCGAGCCGCCCGGCCCCGTCGAGCGTGATGCCCACCGCGCCAAAATCGCTTTGGATCAGCGCGCGTGCATCATTCACCACCACATCAATTGCAGGCAGTGCAGGCGGTTCGGCGCTGTCAGTGAACACCAGCGGATCAAGCGCACCGAGGCTGAATGCGCCGTCCTGATAGGTGCCAAACACCCGCGTGCCGTCCAACGTCACCCGCCGCACCTCCGGCCCGGCCCAGCCCACGCCAAGTTCCACCACCATCCGCCGCGCGGTCAGATCAGGACGCGCCGGATCACCCACCACCAGATTTTCGATCACCTGCATGCGCGGGCCGATGGCGATGATGTCGTAAGTGGCCGGAACGCCATTGGTGGCGAGATAATCGTCGATAAAATCGCTGGCGATGCGTTCCCGGTCAATCCATGCTGCGCTGCCCGCGACCAGCGCCGCAATCGCGCCGCCAGCAGCGATGCGGGTACGCCAACGGCGCGGCCAGAACCACCGCCTTGCGCCATGCTGGGCACTCTCTATATGCTGCTCATCAGCCACCGGCATCGTCCCCAACCCTTGCGCGCATCATCGCTCAAAGGCAATGAGCAGGCAGGATCAATTCCTGCCGGGGGTCGCATTGCCGGAAGCTGAAGACCATTTCGATTTTGGAGGCGAACCGCCTACCCGTTCGGACGCGGGCAAATCCGCGGGTGACGGCCACCGCGCGCGCTTGCGCGAACGGCTGCTGAGCGGCGGGGCCGAGGCGCTCGCGGATTACGAAGTGCTCGAATACCTGCTGTTCGCCGCTATCCCGCGCGGCGATACCAAACCCATCGCCAAGGCGCTGATTACGCAGTTCGGCAGCCTTGCAGGCGTGCTTAACGCCGATCCCAAGGCGTTGCAGCGCGTGAAAGGCGTCGGCGAAGCCAGCGCCGCCGCGATCAAATCGGTCAGCATCGCGGCGCGGCGCATGACTCGCGGCGAAATCATCAAAAAGCCGGTGCTGGGTTCGTGGCAGGCGCTGATCGATTACCTTACCACCGATATGGCGCATCTGACGGTGGAACGCGTGCGCATCCTTTACCTCGACACCAAAAACCGGCTGATCGAGGATCATCACCTTGGCGATGGTTCGATTGACGAGGCCGCGATCCATCCGCGCGAAGTGATCCGCCGGGCGATGGATCTGGGGGCGGCGGCGATGATTCTGGTGCACAATCATCCCAGCGGCAGCCCCGAACCCAGCCGCGCCGACATCCAGATCACGCAACGCATCGCCGAGGCCGGACGGCTGCTAGGCGTGACTGTCCACGATCACGTCATCATCGGTCGCGAAGGGCACACTAGCCTCCGGGCACAGGGGTTGATCTGACAGGCTTGCCATCCGCGCCACGCCCGCCTAGCCCGCGCCCCAAGTTTGACCCTTCAACCGGAGCCGCCGATGGTCCCCCGTTATGCCCGCCCGCAAATGACCGCCTTGTGGGAACCCGAAGCGAAATATCGCATCTGGTTCGAGATTGAGGCGCACGCCACCGAGAAGCTCGGCGAACTTGGCGTGGTGCCGCCATCTGCCGCCAAGGCGCTGTGGGACTGGTGGGCGACCGATCCGGTGATTGATGTTCCCGCCATCGACGCAATCGAGGCCGTCACCAAGCATGACGTGATCGCCTTCCTCACCTGGGTGGCCGAGCAAGTCGGTGATGAAGCGCGCTTCATGCATCAGGGCATGACATCATCGGACGTGCTCGACACCACGCTGTCAGTGCAGCTGGCGCGCGCGACCGATATTCTGATCGCCGATACCGACGCGCTGCTGGCGGCGATCAAGACCCGCGCGATGGAGCACAAATACACGCCGACGATCGGCCGCAGCCACGGTATTCATGCCGAGCCAGTCACATTCGGGCTGAAACTGGCGCAGGCCTATGCCGAATTTGACCGTTGCCGTGCGCGGCTGATCGCGGCGCGGGCGGAGATTGCGACTTGCGCGATCAGCGGTGCGGTGGGCACCTTTGCCAATGTCGATCCGGCGGTTGAGGCGCACGTCGCCGAGAAACTCGGCCTCGCCATCGAGCCTGTTTCCACGCAGGTAATCCCGCGTGATCGCCACGCAATGTATTTTGCCACGCTCGCGGTGGTGGCGGGCAGCATTGAACGGCTCGCGGTCGAAATCCGCCACCTGCAACGCACCGAGGTGCTGGAGGCGGAGGAATATTTCTCCCCCGGCCAAAAGGGATCGAGCGCGATGCCGCACAAGCGCAACCCGATCCTCACCGAAAACCTGACCGGCCAAGCGCGCATGATCCGCGCCTATGCCTTGCCCGCGCTGGAGAATGTCGCGCTATGGCACGAACGCGATATTTCGCATTCGTCGGTCGAACGCTTCATCGGGCCGGATGCGACCATCACGCTCGATTTCGCGCTCGCGCGGCTGACTGGGGTGGTCGAAAAGCTGCTTATCTATCCCCAACGGATGCAGAAAAACCTCGATGCGATGGGCGGCCTCGTCCATTCGCAGCGAGTATTGCTCGCGCTGACGCAGGCAGGCGTGAGCCGCGAGGATGCCTATGGTCTGGTGCAGCGCAACGCGATGAAGGTGTGGGAATCGGACGGAAAGCTGTCGCTGCTCGATCTGCTCAAGGCTGACAGCCAAGTGACGGCGGCGCTTTCGCCGGCCGAGCTGGAGGAGAAATTCGACCTCGGCTACCACTTCGCCCAGGTCGACACGATCTTCGCGCGGGTGTTCGGGTAAGATCGGCGATGCTGGACTCGGGAGCCAAATCGCCTAGGCTTGGCCAATCAATGGGCCATCGGGAGAGGCGTGCCTCGTGAAAATCCTTCGCACCATCATCTGGATTCTGGCGGCTTTGGGCTTCCTGATCTTTGCGATCTATAATTGGCGGCCTGTCGAATTGACGCTGTGGCAGAATCTTGTGCTGGAAACCAAGGTGCCGGTGCTGGCGCTGCTGGCGTTTGCAGCGGGGTTTGTGCCGCTGTGGGCCTATCACCTCAGCGTGAAATGGGCGCTGAACCGCAGGGTGCGGGCGCTGGAAAACTCGCTCAAGAACATGGCGCTGGCGCGGCAGGCCGAAACGGCTGTGCCAAACGCGGTGCCAATCGTGGACAGCCCTGTGGATAAGGCAGGGACAAAAGCGGGAGAACCCGCCGACCCGTTCAACCCCTCAAACCCCGGCAGCGCGGGGGACGGCAAGTGAGCAATCCGATCTTCCTCGCGCTCGACATTCCGCAGCTGGAACCAGCCAAGGCGCTGCTATCCAAGGTCAAGGCACATATTGGCGGGGTCAAGCTGGGGCTGGAGTTTTTCTGCGCACACGGCAGCCACGGGGTGCACGAAATTGCGCATATGGGCCTGCCGATCTTCCTCGATCTGAAATTCCACGACATCCCCAACACCGTCGCTGCGGCGATGCAGGCGATCCATGTCTATCAGCCCGCGATTGTCACCGTCCACGCCAGTGGCGGACGCGCGATGATGGAGGATGCCAAGGCGGCGGCAGCTGATGGCTGCAAGGTGGTGGCCGTCACCACCCTCACCAGCCTTGATGCCAATGATCTGACCGCCACCGGGGTTTATGGCAGCGCCGAAACGCAGGTGATGCGGCTGGCCGAACTTGCCCATGCGGCGGGATTGGACGGGGTGGTGTGTTCGGGACAGGAAGTCGGCTTCGTGCACAAGGCGTGGAAGGACGGATTCTTCGTCGTCCCCGGCCTGCGCCCCAACGGCGGCGGCACCGGCGATCAGAAACGCGTCGTCACCCCCCGCGCCGCGCGCGACAATGGCGCGAGTGTGCTGGTAATCGGCCGCCCGATCAGCCGCGCGGACGACCCGGTTGAGGCGGCGCGCGCGATCGAGGCGACGCTTTAGCGGCGATTGCTTATGCCCACTGCGATCAAGATCTGCGGGGTTTCAACGCCCGATGCGCTCAGCGCCTGCATCGCCGGGCGCGCCGATTGGTGCGGGCTGAACTTCTATGTCCCCTCCCCGCGTTATGTGTCCGGCGCGCAGGCCGCCCGGCTGGCCGAGGTATCGGGCACCGCGATCCGCCGTGCGGGCGTGTTTGTCGATGCCGACGATGCGGCAATCGGTGACGCGGTCAGCGCGGGAAAGCTCGATGCGATCCAGCTGCACGGCGACGAAACGCCCGAACGCGCCGCCGCCGTGCGGGCGCGGTTCGGCTTGCCCGTTTGGAAAGTGCTGTGCGTGGCGAGCGCCGATGATATCGCACGCGCTGATCGCTATGCCGGGACGGCGGATTTCATCCTGTTCGACGCCAAGACGCCCAAGGGCGCGATGCCCGGCGGCATGGGGCTGGTGTTCGATTGGTCGCTGCTGCGCCAGTATAAGGGCGCGCTGCCGTGGGGCCTTGCAGGCGGGCTGACCCCGGCCAATGTTGCCGAGGCAGTGCGGCTGACCGGCGCGCCGCTGGTCGATACATCGTCGGGCATGGAAAGCGCACCCGGCATCAAGGACGTGGACAGAATCGCCGCCTTCTGCAAAGCGGCACGGCTATGAACACGCACCCCAATTCCTTCCGCACCCAGCCCGATGATCGCGGCCATTTCGGCCAGTTCGGCGGGCGTTATGTCGCTGAAACGCTGATGCCGCTGGTGCTCGATCTGGAGCGCGAATACAGGAAGGCACAGGCTGACCCGGCGTTTGCCGCCGAGTTCGACGACTTGCTGGAACATTACGTCGGCCGCCCCAGCCCGCTTTATTTCGCGCCCAGGCTCACCGAAGAGCTCGGCGGCGCGCAGGTGTGGTTCAAGCGCGACGAGCTCAATCACACCGGCGCGCACAAAATCAACAATTGCATCGGGCAGATCCTGCTGGCGATGCGGATGGGCAAGACTCGCATCATCGCGGAGACTGGCGCGGGCCAGCACGGCGTGGCGACCGCCACCGTCTGCGCGCGCTTTGGCTTGCCTTGCGTAATCTACATGGGCGCAACCGATGTCGCGCGGCAGGCGCCCAATGTGTTCCGCATGAAGCTGCTGGGCGCAGAGGTCATCCCCGTCACCAGCGGCGGCGCGACGCTGAAGGACGCGATGAACGAAGGCCTGCGTGACTGGGTCGCGAATGTTCACGACACCTTCTATATCATCGGCACCGCGGCAGGCCCGCATCCCTATCCAGAAATGGTGCGCAATTTCCAGAGCGTGATCGGCAAGGAAGCGCGCGCGCAGATGCTTTCGCGCGTCGGTCGCCTGCCCGATCTGCTGGTTGCCTGCATCGGCGGCGGATCGAACGCGCTGGGGCTGTTCCACCCGTTCCTCGATGACCCGCAAGTGAAGATGCTCGGCGTCGAAGCGGCGGGGCATGGCCTTGATGGTGATGAACACGCCGCCAGCCTGCTCGGCGGATCGCCCGGCGTGCTCCACGGCAATCGCACCTATCTGTTGCAGGACGAGGACGGCCAGATCACTGAAGGACACTCGATCAGCGCCGGCCTCGACTACCCCGGCATCGGGCCTGAGCACGCGTGGCTGAAGGAATCGGGTCGCGTGGACTACACCGCCGTCACCGATGACGAGGCGCTGGAAGGCTTCCAACTGCTCTGCCGCACCGAGGGGATCATCCCGGCGCTGGAGCCTGCCCACGCCATCGCCGCCGTGACGAAGGTCGCGCCGACCATGCCCAAGGACAGCATCGTGCTGATGAATCTGTGCGGGCGCGGCGACAAGGATATTTTTACCGTGGCGGAAAAGCTTGGGGTGGAGCTTTGAGTTTCGCCCCCGCTCGTCATTGCGAGGAGCCGAAGGCGACGCGGCAATCCAGAGCGACCGACCGCCGCCCTGGGTTGCTTCGCTACGCTCGCAATGACGAATCATTCGCCGTCATCCCCGGCTTGACCCGGGATCCCGCTGCCTCTCTCCGCAGCGACGCAGTAAGCTGGACCCCGGATCAAGTCCGGGGTGACGAAGGTTTGGGAAAGCGAGAAACCAAAGGATGACGGCCCGCCTCTCCACCACCTTCGCCGCCCCCCATCCCGCGCTCGTCTGCTTCATCACCGCGGGCGATGGAAATACTGCGGCCAATCTCGATGCGCTGGTGGAAGCCGGCGCGGATGTGATCGAGCTGGGCATGCCCTTCACCGATCCGATGGCCGATGGCCCCGCGATCCAGAGCGCCAATCTGCGCGCACTAGGTGCGGGCACGACCACCGCCGACGTGCTGCGCTACGCCACTGAATTTCGCGCCCGGCACCCGAACGTGCCGCTGGTGTTGATGGGCTATGCCAACCCGATGGTGCGGCGCGGGCCGGAATGGTTCGCTGAGGCTGCGGCGGCTGCGGGCGTCGATGGCGTCATCTGCGTCGATATCCCGCCCGAAGAGGACGACGCGCTCGGCCCGGCCTTGCGTGCCAAGGGCATCGCCCCGATCCGCCTCGCCACGCCGACGACAGACGCCGCGCGCCTGCCGCAGGTGCTCGCAGGCTCCGAAGGGTTCCTCTACTACGTCTCGGTCGCCGGGATCACCGGCAAGCAGCAGGCCGTGCAGGCCAGCATCGAAGAAGCCGTCGCGCGGCTCAAGCAATCGACCGATCTGCCGATCGCCGTCGGCTTCGGCGTGCGCACGCCCGAGCAGGCTGCTGCCATTGCCAAGGTGGCGGATGGCGTGGTGGTTGGCTCGGCATTGGTGGAAATCTGCGGCGAATATGGCGCGGATGCTCCGGCCAAGCTAAGGGAACTGACGTCTGCGCTGGCCGAGGCTGTGCACAGCGCCCGATAATTCGTCATTGCGAGCGTAGCGCGGCAATCCAGAACGACCCGCGCAACGCTCTGGATTGCTTCGTCGCTTCGCTCCTCGCAATGACGGGGAATTCAGACTAAGGACACCGCCCATGAACTGGTTCACCCGCGTCCGCAATTCGCTCGGCTTTTCGTCCGGGAAGAAAACCACAGAGAAGGATCTGTGGATCAAGTGCCCTTCCTGCCAGGAAATGTTGTTCGTGGCAGAGTATGAGGACAACCTCTCTGTCTGCCCGAAATGCGAACATCACGGGCGGATCGGCGCGGATGCGCGGCTGGCGCTGCTGATGGATCCGGGGTTCGAGGTGCTGCCTCTGCCGAAAGTCACCGAAGACCCGTTGCAGTTCAAGGACACCAAGAAATACACCGACCGGCTGAAGGCCGCGCGCGCCGCCAATCCGCATGATGATGCCTTCGTGGTCGGCTCCGGCACCATCGAAACGCGCCCTGCCGTGGTCGGCGTGCAGGATTTCAGCTTCATGGGCGGATCAATGGGCATGGCCGTTGGGCAGGCGTTCTGCGAAGGCGCGCAAAAGGCGCTCGATCGCGGCTGCGCTTACATCGTGGTGACGGCGGCGGGCGGCGCGCGGATGCAGGAGGGGATCCTGTCGCTGATGCAAATGCCGCGCGCAACCGTGATGACCCGGCGGCTGAGGGCGGCGGGCCTGCCCTATATCGTGGTGCTGACCGATCCCACCACTGGCGGCGTGACCGCAAGCTACGCGATGCTTGGCGATGTCCATATTGCCGAACCGGGCGCGCTGATCGGGTTTGCGGGCCAGCGGGTGATTCAGGACACGATCCGCGAGCAATTGCCCGAAGGTTTCCAGCGCGCCGAATACCTCCACAAACACGGCATGGTCGACATGGTCGTGCCGCGCCGCGACCTGAAAGCGACGCTGGCGCAGGTGCTGGATTATCTGCAACCGGTGAAGGCGGCTTAACCCGCGCCTTGCCGTGAAGCCGCTCGATTTTGGCCGGTCTGATGACCCACGCGTTCAGGCACAGCTGGATCGGCTGAGCGCGCTGAGCGTGCCGCAGGGGCGGCTTGGCCTCGACACCATCCGTGCCCTGATGGAGCGGCTCGGCAATCCGCACCGCGCGCTGCCGCCAGTGTTCCATGTCGCCGGCACCAACGGCAAGGGATCGACCTGCGCGTTTCTGCGGGCGATGCTGGAGGCGCAAGGCTACCGCGTCCACGTCACCACCAGCCCCCATCTGGTGCGTTATAATGAACGCATCCGGCTGGCGGGGGAGCTGATTCCGGACGCAGCACTGGCGGCAGTGCTTGAGGAGGTGCTTGATGCCAGTGAACAAGGGGGCGAAGGCCTCGGCCCCAGCTTTTTCGAAGTGACCATCGCCGCCGCCTTCCTCGCCTTTGCCCGCACGCCTGCGGATGCCTGCGTGGTCGAAGTCGGGATGGGCGGGCGGTTCGATGCGACCAATGTGCTGGAGCCCGAGGCGCTGGCGGCTTGCGGGATCGCCGCGCTGGGCCTTGATCACGAACGCTTTCTGCTCGCACCCGAGGAGGGTGTGCCAAAGGAGCCAATGGCGCGGATCGCGTTCGAGAAAGCGGGGATTGCGAAGCGGGGCGTGCACTTGGTGACGCTCGATTATTCGCCTGAATTGGACCGAGAGATTGCAGAGGCCACTTTCCGTGTCCTGGCGCCGCTCGCGATGCGTGGTGACCAATGGAAGTGTGAACTCGGAACGGCACTGACCTATCGTGACGATGCCGGCACACTCACTCTCCCCCTACCTGCGCTGGCAGGCGCGCATCAGGCTGATAATGCCGGGCTTGCGATGGCCATGCTGCGCCATCAGGTGCAGTTGCCCGTTGGCACTCTGGCGATGGCAAACGGGCTGGAGTCCGCACGCTGGCCTGCCCGGTTGCAGCGCCTTGCTGCGGGACCGCTCACCGGCGCACGCGAGGTGTGGCTCGACGGTGGTCACAACCCTCAGGCCGGCGCGATGCTGGGGGACCACTTTACGGGCCAGCACCTGCACCTCATAATCGGCATGATCGAGGGCAAGAATCCTGCCTCGCTAATCGGACCGCTCGGCCCATCGCTTGCCAGCATCACTGCTGTGCCGGTGCCGGGGCACGATTGGCACCCGGCACGAGCCTTCGGCCCCGAGGCCCGCCCCGCCCCCAATCTGCCCGCAGCACTTGCGATAGTCCCGGAAGATGGCCGGCCCATCCTCATCGCAGGATCACTCTACCTCGCGGGCGAAGCATTGCGGCTGAACGACGAGCTACCCGACTAAACGCTACTCCGCTGGCACCACCTCGGGCGTGACCACGCCAGCGGCGCGCCCGAACCGAACCTGCCGATACCATTCGGCAAGGCACAGCGCGACCGCGACCAAGCCAATCAGCGTCGTCAGCACGAACACATCGAAATAGCCGCGATCCTCGATCATCTCGCCCAGCGCCCCGCGGCCCAGCGTCCCGACCAGCAAAGTCAGCGACGACAGCAGCGCATATTGCACCGCGCTGTACTGTTTGGAGACGATCGACGAGAGCCATGCGATATAGGCCGCGCCAGCAATTCCAATGGCGAGGTTTTCAAACATTACAGTGAAGGTCAGCTTGGCCAGCGCCGGGCTGCCGATCACTGGCACTTGCATGATCGCCCAGGTAAAGCCCACCGCATCGCTCGCCGCCTGCATCCGCGCACCGCCAACGGCGAGGTCGGCGTACAGCAGGTTGGTCAGCGCGGCCAGCAACGCACCAAGGGTCAGCGTCGCCATGCGACCCATTACGGTGAGCAGGTAACCGCCCAGCGCCAGCCCGGCGATGATCGCGCCGACGCCAAAGAACTTGGAGGCGAAGGCGACCTCGTCATTGGTGTATTCCAGCTCGCCCAGATAGAACGGATAGGCGAACGTCCCCCAGATCGCGTCGCAGATGCGATATGTCAGTACCAGCGCAAGGATCAGGACGAGGCTCCAGCCGATCCGGCCAACAAACTCCACCAGCGGCAGCACCAGCGCGCGGTAAAGATGATCCATGGCGAAACCCGCCCCGCTCGCAGGCGGTGCATCTTCGACCAGCAGGTTGGTGCCATCGCGCTTCTGCCCGTGCAGCCAGCCAGCCACCAAGGCAGGCACAACCACCGTCGCGATGATGATCCACGGCCCCCAGTTGAGCGTAAAGTCGGTCGGATTGGGCCGCTGTTCGGGCGGAAAGGCGAGCGACATGACCATGAAAGTCAACACCACACCGATGGCCGCAGCCCATAGCACCCCAACCAGCATCAGCGCCCGCGCACGAATTTCGGGGCGCAATTCGCCGGCACTGCGCAGCGCCAGCAGTTGGGCATCGGATGCAGCGTCATCGGCGACATTGCCCACCTTGGTATCGGGCGCGAACAGCCCAAGCGCGCCGATACCGAGCAGTATCGCCCCCATCAGTGCATAGGTTTCAGGCCAGCCGATCCGCGCTGCGATGATCAGACCGAATGCGCCGCCGACCAGTGCGGCGAGACGGTAGCCCATCTGATAAACGGTCGACAGAATATCCAGCGTCGCTTTTTCGTCTGCCACGTCGATCCGCCATGCATTGATGGCGATATCTTGAGTCGCGCTGGCAAAGGCACCTATCCCCGCCAGCAACGAAAACCAGCCCAGCTGGCTAACCGGATCGAGCAACGCGAGCGTGACCAAGATACTACCAAGCAGCAGTTGCGACGGCACGATCCATTGTTTGCGCCGGCCAAGCCGCGAAAAGCCTGCTATGTTGGCCTTGTCGATCAGCGGTGACCACAGGAACTGAAAGGCATAGGCCAGACCGATCAGCGAAAACACGCCCATGGTCTCCAGGTCGACTTCGGCTTCGGACAGCCACGCGTAGAGGGTGCCCAGAAACAGCGCGAACGGCAGGCCGCTGGCAAAACCAAACAGCGCCATATAGCCGGTCTTGCGCTGTCCCATGGCGCGAAAGACATCGGCCCAGCCGGGTTTTTGCGCCTTTGCCTCAACCATTGATAAGCATCCTTGTGGTCATCGCCATTTGCCTGCACCATTAGGCCGGGAGATGAGGATGAGCAAAGAGCGATGAACGCCGCAACAACAGATATGCCCGATTTGCGTCCGACCGAGGGACAGCTCGCGCTGGCCGAGACGATCCGTTGCGGCGCTGGCAAGGTTGCAGCCGCAATCCAGATGGTTCCGGCAAGCAATTACACCTGCCCTGACCATTTCGCGCGCGAGAAGTCGGCGCTGTTCGACCGCCTGCCGCAGGTGCTGTGCCCATCGGCGCTTTTGCCCGATCACGGCATGGCGGTGCCGCATGACGCCACCGGGCGCCCGCTGCTGATTACGCGTGACAATGATGGCGCCGCGCACGTGTTCCTCAACGTATGCCGCCACCGCGGCACGCGGTTGGTCGAAGGCAGCGATGTGCAATGCGCCAAACGGCTTGTCTGTCCGTATCACGCGTGGACATACAGGCTCGACGGCGGCCTGCTTGCCCTGCCCCGGCCCGAGACCTTCCCCGGACTGGACAAGGGCGATTATGGCCTGGTGGAATTGCCCTCTGCCGAGGCGGGCGGGCTCATCTGGTTCGCGCCGGCCCCCGGCGCCGATTTCAGCGATGCCCGCAAGCTTGGTGATGATCTCGCCGCTTTTGGCCTGCCAATCGCGCACCTGTTCCGGCGCAAGACTCACAGCGTGCGCGGCAACTGGAAGCTGATCATGGATGCCTTCCTTGAAAGCTACCACGTCACCCGCCTGCACGCGGCCACCATCGGCCCGTTCTTCAAGGACGGAATCACCGCAGGCGACCAGATCGGCCCGCATCAACGCTCAGCCGTGGGGCGGCTGGAGGAAATGGAGGGCGTCGACTTCACCGATATGGCGGCGCTGCGCCGGGTGGTGACGTTCGCCTACCAATTGCTGCCCGCCACCGTGATCGTCCCCAGCCCCGATTACGTCAATGTGATGGTGCTGATGCCGCAGGCGCATGATCTGACGCTGGTCGAGGATTTCATGCTGATCCCCCAAGCGCCCGCCACCGACAAGGCGCGCGACCATTGGGAACGCAGCTGGAACCTGCTCGATGGAGGGGTGTTCGCATCAGAAGATTTCCGCGCCGCCGAACTCGGCCAGCAAGGGCTGCAATCGGGCGCGATTGATCACCTCACGCTCGGCACGCTGGAAGGCGGGATTGCGCGCTTCGATCAGATCGTGAGCGAAGCCTTGCGGGCAGCCAATTGAGCGCGTAGCGCCGCGCCTATGCCAACCGCTCCCCCCCGCTCCGAAAACCGTCCCGAAGGGGAACGTATTGCCAAACTGCTCGCCCGCGCAGGCGTTGCCAGCCGCCGCGAGATTGAGCGGATGATTGCCGAAGGACGCGTGGCGCTGGATGGCAAGGTGCTTGATACCCCGGCAACAATCCTCGCCAGTCTGCGCGGCGTGACGGTGGATGGCAACCCGGTTGCCGCAGCCGAAGCCACACGGTTGTTCGCGTTTCACAAACCAACCGGGCTAATCACCGCAGAGCGCGATCTGGCGGGCCGCCCGACGATTTACACCGCGCTGCGCAATGCCTTACCCGGCGGCACACCGCGGCTGATGCCGGTCGGCCGGCTCGATCTCAACACCGAAGGACTGCTGCTGCTGACCAATGATGGCGGGCTGAAACGCACGATGGAACTGCCCGCCACCAAAGTGCCACGCACCTACCGCGCCCGCGCGTTCGGCGAAATCCAGCAGAACCAGCTTGAAGACCTGATCGAAGGCGTGGAGATTGACGGGGTGCGCTATGGTTCGATCGACGCGAACCTTGAACGCGGCACGGGCCGCAATGTGTGGGTCGAAATGACCATCACCGAAGGCAAGAACCGCGAAGTGCGCCGGGTGCTCGAATATCTCGGCCTCAAGGTCAATCGGCTGATCCGCACCGGCTATGGCCCGTTCAACCTCGGCGATTTGCCGCGCGGGCAAGCGGTGGAACTGACCGGCAAGCCGGTGGCGCGGTTCCTGTCTGAAATGACGGGCGAGCCGATCCCGCGCGGCGGGGTGAAGAAAGCGGACAAGGTAGAGATCGCCGCACCGTCCAAGCCCCCGCGCGCGCCGCGCCCGCCCGCACGCAAGGCTGCGCCCGCGCGCCCTGCCCCGCATAAGGGCGCAGATGGCTCACATTCGGCGCGCAAACCGGCTGATGCCGCCAATGCCGCGCCGCCGCGCAGAGGCCGTGCTGGCCCCGACTCAGCACCACGCAAAGATAACGCTGGTACGCCGCGACCGCCCGCACGCTCGCCATCGCGCAAACGTCCGCCCGCCACGCGCGGCAATACTCCGCGCGGGCCGCGCAAGTGAGGATTATCGCGGGCGCATGGCGCGGTCGCAAGCTGGTCGCGCCCAAGGGCGATGCCACCCGCCCGACCGCTGACCGGATGCGCGAAACGCTGTTTTCGATGCTGACCAGCCGCCTCGGCAGTTTTGAAGGGTTGCAGGTGGCCGATCTGTTTGCAGGCTCCGGCGCGCTCGGACTGGAGGCATTGTCGCGCGGCGCGGCGACCTGCCTGTTTGTCGAACAGGATCGCGGGGCTGTGGAGGCGATCCGCGCCAATATCACCGCGCTTGGCGCGCGCGATCAGGCGCGGGTGGAGACAGGATCGGCAACGCAACTGCGCGCCGCCACCGCACCGCTCGACCTGATCCTGGTCGATCCGCCCTACCATTCGGGCGCGGGCGAGGTTGCGCTCGACCGGTTGCTGCGGCTCGGCTGGATCGGCGCGCAAACGTGGGTCTCGCTGGAGACAGCCTTCAACGAAGACCCCAAAATCAACGGACTGGCGATCGAGGCCGAACGCCGGGTCGGCAAGAGCAAGCTAAGCCTGCTCAGGCTCTCCGAACCTGTTGCCGACCCGGCATTTCGTGCGGGCGAGGTTTAACCCTCGGACGGCGCAGTGCGGGATTCGATCTGCGCCCAGGTCGATTCGCGCTGGGGTTCAGGCATGTTGGATAGGGTCACCTTGTCACTATCGGATAACGCCCAGAACAATGCCTGCCGCTTTGGGCTGAGTGACTGGTAATAGACCTGCGTTTCAGCGGGCCAGCTCTGCATCTCTGCCTCCTGCTCCGCCGTCAGACCATCGGCGGGAGCGACTGCTTCAGCCGGCGTTTCGGCGGCATCAGCCTCCTGCGCCGCAACCATCGCAGGGGTCAGGCAAAGCGTCATGGCAATCGCAGCAAAGCCGCATTTATTCAGAAACTTGTGCATGGGTATCTCCATCGTTGATAGATCCAAGCATGCACGAACGCAAAGCGTGTCCGGCCACCCAATCCCCTGCTGGCCAGACCCCAAGATTATGGCGGTATGGGCGCGAGAGGCAATCCATGTGCATGGCCGCGCATCCCGGTGCGGCCACGCCCGAGCGCCAATCGTGGCAAAAAAACGGCAAGGCGAATGGCGCGATCTGCGTGGTCGCCCGTACAGCGGGGCATTAGGGGCGCAGACGGCTTGCCCGCAGCGACAATGTTCCCTACTTGTTCAAATTCATGACCAATAATCTGCCCTCTCCCACGCCTGCGCGCGATACTGTTCCGGCCTATGCCGCACAACTGAACGCGCCGCAGCGCGCCGCCGTGCTGGCGACCGAAGGCCCGGTGCTGATGCTGGCAGGTGCGGGCACGGGCAAAACGGCAGCGCTGACCGCGCGGCTGGCGCATCTGGTGGCGACCCGGCGGGCCTATCCATCGCAAATCCTGTGCGTCACCTTCACCAACAAGGCCGCGCGCGAAATGCGTGAACGGGTGGCGCACCACCTTGGCCCCGGTGCGGAAGGCATCCCCTGGCTGGGCACCTTCCATTCGATCTGCGCCAAGATGCTGCGCCGCCATGCCGAATTGGCGGGGTTGCAAAGCAATTACACCATCATCGACACCGATGATCAGATCCGGCTGCTCAAACAGCTGATCGCGCAGGCTGATCTCGATGAAAAGCGCTGGCCCGCGCGCCAACTGGCGGGGTTGATTGATCGCTGGAAGAACCGTGGGCTCAATCCGGCTGACTTGGATGCAGTCGAGAACGAGGCTTACGCCAATGGCCAGGGTGCGGCGCTTTATGGACGCTATCAGGCGCGGCTGAAGGAATTGAACGCCTGCGATTTCGGCGACCTGATGCTGCATATGCTCAACATCCTGCGTAACCATCACGATATCCTCGCCGATTATCAGCGCCGGTTTCGATACATCATGGTGGACGAATATCAGGACACCAACGCGGTGCAGTATCTGTGGCTGCGGCTGCTGGCGCAGGAACACAAGAATATCTGCGTGGTGGGGGATGATGACCAGTCGATCTATTCATGGCGCGGCGCAGAAGTCGCCAATATCCTGCGGTTTGAAAAGGATTTTCCCGGAACACAGGTGATCCGTCTGGAACAGAATTACCGATCGACCCCGCATATTCTCGGCGCGGCAGCGGGGCTGATCCGCGCAAACAGCCAGCGCCACGACAAGACGTTGTGGACGGAAATGAACGGCGGCGACAAGGTCAAGGTGATCGGGGTTTGGGACGCGCCAGAAGAAGCGCGCCGGGTGGGCGAGGAGATCGAGCGGCTGGAACGCGAAGGCGCCGCGCTCAACGGCGTCGCCATTCTGGTGCGCGCGCAATACCAGACCCGCGAGTTTGAAGACCGCTTCATCCAGATCGGGGTGAATTATCGCATCATCGGCGGTTTCCGTTTTTACGAACGCGCCGAAATCCGCGATGCGCTCGCCTATCTGCGGCTGATCGCGCAGCCGCAGGATGATCTGGCGTTTGAACGCATCCATAACCAGCCCAAGCGCGGATTGGGTGCCAAGGCGCTCGAGAAAATGCACAGCCACGCGCGGGCGATGAACCTGCCGCTGGCTGCTGCCGCATTGCAATTGGCCGACAGCGATGAACTGCCCGCGCGCGCTGCAAACACCATTGGCGGATTGATGCGGCAATTCCTGCATTGGCGTGAGGCGGCGGAGACGGTGACGCCCGCCGATCTGCTGCGGCTGGTGCTGGAGGAGAGCGGCTATAACGCCATGCTCGCCGCGGATCGCACCGCTGAAAGCGCCGGACGGGTGGAAAACCTTTCCGAACTCGCGCGCGCGATGGAGGATTACGAGACGCTCGGCGATTTCCTCGAACACGTCAGCCTCGTCATGGATAATGACCGCGCCGATAGCGAGGAAACGGTGACGATCATGACAATCCACGCGGCCAAGGGGCTGGAATTCGACAATGTCTTCTGCGTCGGCTGGGAAGAAGGCGTGTTCCCATCACAGCGCGCGATTGACGAAGGCGGGCTGGCCAGCCTCGAAGAAGAACGCCGCCTCGCCTATGTCGCGATCACCCGCGCGCGGCGGCGCTGCGTGATCCTGCACGCCGCCAATCGCCGCATTTATGGCCAGTGGATCAGCAGCATCCCCAGTCGCTTTATCGAAGAGCTGCCCGTCGAACATATTGATCAGGAAACCACGCTGACCGGCGGGGCCAGCCTGTGGCGCGCAAACTGGAGCGAGCAGGACGACCCCTTCGCCCACGTCGCGCGTGACCGTCCCGACCGCGCCCAAACGCGCGGCCCCGGCTGGCAGCGGGCGTTGACGTCAGGTTATGATACCAAGCCTGCAAGGGTGCGCGAAAACACGCGCTCAGCCGCCAGCTTCGCCGCGCCCGCACGGTCAGACATCGCGATTGGCGCAATGGTCAGCCATGCCAAATTCGGCACCGGCTGCGTGATCGATCAGGAGGGCAACAAGCTCACCATCCTGTTCGAGGGTGCTGGCGAGAAGCGGGTGCTGGATTCGTTTGTGACGGTGGTGGGGTAGCCCCTCACCCAAATCCCACATCGAGGAACCCCGGACGCGGGCCGTTCCATTCGCCTGCTGGCACCGGCGTGTCGTCTTCGTTGTTACGGCGCACGCGGGGTTGGCGGTCATCGGCGACGCGCTCGGTGGCTTGCGGGCGTTCGGCGCGGGCGCGGCGGGGCTTGGCCGGACGTTCTGCCAGTTCGGCGCTCTCTTCGCGCGGCGCGGGCTCTTCACGCGGAGCGCGTTCAGCGCGAGGTTCGCGCTCAGCGCGCGGTTCACGTTCCGGCCGGGCCCGGCGGGATTTGCGCGGCTCGCGTTCTTCACGCTCTTCGCGTTCAGGTGCATCAGCCTTGGCGTCTTCGGCCTTGGCAATCGCGGCGCTGAGATCAACGCGCACGTCGTCCTTGCCGAACACCTTGATCGCGCTGCCGGTCAACTTTTCGACATTGCTGATTGCCTCGGCGTCTTCTTCCGCAACGAAGGTGAAAGCCCGGCCCTTGGCCCCGGCGCGGCCGGTGCGGCCGATACGGTGGACGTAATCATCGGGGTGCCACGGCGTGTCGTAATTGAACACGTGGGAGACGCCCTTGATATCGAGCCCGCGCGCAGCGACGTCTGACGCAACGAGGATGTTGACCTCGCCCGCCTTGAAGCGGTCAAGCTCCTTGATCCGGCTCGACTGATCCATATCGCCGTGAATTTCGCTCGACCGGAAGCCGAACCGCGTCAGGCTCTGGTTGAGTTCGCGCACCGTGGTCTTGCGGTTGGCAAAGATGATCGCGGTTTCGACCAGGTCGTTTTCGAGGAACCAGCGCAGCGTGTCTTTCTTCGACCGCGATTTCACCGGCACCTTGAAGGCGGTAATATCAGCGTTGGTCGAAGCCGCGCGGCTCACCTCGATCCGCTTGGGATTGGTGAGAAATTTCTTCGACAGCTTTTCAATCGGCGGCGGCATCGTGGCCGAAAACAGCATCGTCTGGCGCGTTTCTGGCAGCTTGGAACAGATGAATTCGATGTCGGGGATGAACCCCATGTCGAGCATCCGGTCGGCCTCGTCGATCACCAGCAACTCGCAGCCATTGAGCATGATCTTGCCGCGTTCAAACAGGTCCATCAGCCGGCCCGGCGTCGCAATCAGCACATCGACCCCTTCCGACAGCGCCTTCAACTGATCGCCCATCTGCACGCCGCCGATCAGCAGCGCCATTTTAAGATCGTGGTTCTTGCCGTATTTCTCGAAATTCTCGGCCACCTGCGCGGCGAGTTCACGGGTCGGTTCAAGGATCAGCGAACGCGGCATCAGCGCGCGGCGGCGGCCAGCGGCCATCACGTCGATCATCGGCAGCACGAAGCTGGCGGTCTTGCCGGTGCCGGTCTGGGCAATGCCGATCAGGTCGCGCATCATCAATACGGTGGGGATAGCCTGCGCCTGAATGGCAGTTGGCGTGGTATAGCCTGCGTCTTCGACGGCTTTGAGCAATTCAGGCGAGAGGCCGAGATCGGCGAATGTCATGCGGTAGGTGGTGTCCGAAAATAGCGGGCAGGGTTGCTGCCGGGATTGCTGGCCCTGAGGCGCAGTAGGGCGCAATCAGGTTGGCGCGCCCTTCTCGCAAATAGTCGCAAAAGTCAAGAAATCGTGCGCGTCGGCCGCAATTCGGTCAGTTGCGCACTTCCACCAACTGGCGCATCACCTCAACTTCGCAGCGTGCGCCGGTGCGCGATTGCAACTTGTCGCGATCAACGCACAGCCGCCCATCTTCGTTTTTCTCGACGTAAAAGCCGGAGTAGAAATCGCGCGCGCGGCACGATTTTTCGAGGTTGACCGAGATCATCCGCTGATCGCGCAGAAACAGCACCAGCCGATTGCCGCTGCCGGTCTGCACCCCGGCGATGCCTTCCAGCGCAACGCATTTTTCCTTGCGCCGTTCCTCGAAACGGGGGCCAAGGTCGCGCTGTGGGAGCTGGGCGAGCAGGTTCTGGCGGGCAGCAGGCCCCTGCGGAGCGATCCGCACCACCACGCGCTGTTCGATCCGCACCTGCCGCGCGGTAGCGCTGGCGCGAAACGCTGTCAGTGGATTGGCCAATGCCGGCTCGCCCCGCATGGGTGCCGCGTCGCATTGTGGTGCAGACAGGGCCGGAACTGCGTCCGCCTGATCAGCCAAACCGGCTGCCCCCGCCATCACCGGCAGCATCAGCGCCAGCGGCGCCGTAAAGGCAAACAGGCCGTGCATGATGCGGAAATATCTCTCCTTGGAGGACACGGGTCGCGGCGAAAAACAGCATCCGGCGCATGAAAACCACGCTCTGCCTTAGCGTCACGAATTGAACCGCGGCTTAACTGCCTGCCAGCTTTGCCCGAAACTGGTGGCATATTCGCGCCCAGCTGTGGCATGGAGGCCACAATGATGCACCACGCCGCACCGTCCGCCCCTTCGCCAACCTCCGAAGCGTTTCTTTCGGAGGCCGCCGCACTGCTCGGCCCGCGCGGGCTGACCACCGATCCTGACCGGATGGATGCGTGGCTGACCGATTGGCGCGGACGCTATACCGGGCGGGCGCTGGCGCTGGCCTCTCCTGCCACTACGGCTGAGGTTGCGGCGCTGGTCAGGCTGTGCGCCGCGCACGGCGTGCCGATCGTCCCGCAGGGCGGCAATAGCGGCATGGCGGGCGGCGCGACCCCGGATGCCAGCGGCACCGCGCTGCTGCTGTCGCTACGGCGGATGGACGCGATCCGCGCGCTTGATAGCGAGGCCGGGCAAGTGCTGTGCGAGGCGGGCGTGATCTTGCAACATCTGCACGAAGCGGCCGAGGCGGCGGGGATGCGTTTTCCTCTAACGCTCGGCGGCAAGGGTTCGGCAACCATCGGCGGACTGGTGTCGACCAACGCGGGCGGCACGCAGGTGCTGCGCCACGGCACGATGCGCGCGCAGGTGCTGGGGCTGGAAGCGGTGCTGGCGAATGGTGACGTGCTCGATACCCTGACCCCGCTGAAAAAAGACAATCGCGGGTTCGATCTCAAACAATTGCTTATCGGTTCGGAGGGCACGTTAGGGATCGTGACGGCGGCGACATTGCGGCTACTGCCTGCCCCGATCGGGCGGGCGACGGCCTGGGTCGGGCTTGGCGGAATTGTCGAGGCGCGCACGCTGCTGCGCCAGATGGAGCGCGCGCTGGGTGATGCGCTGGAAGGTTTTGAGGTGGTGCCTGCGCATTGCCTCGACAGCGTGCTGGCGCACCTGCCCGCCGCGCGCGCGCCCTTGGCAGAACGGCACCAATGGAACGCCTTGATCGAATGCGTTTCGGCCACCCGCGACAGCGGCGCCTTGCGCGAGGCGATGGAAGCGGGCCTCGCCGCTGCGTTGGACGACGGCCTGATTGCCGACGCCGTGATCGCCGCGAATGACACGCAGGCGGAAGATTTCTGGACTTTGCGCGATTCGATTTCAGCCGCTGAACGCGCGATCGGCCCGGCGATGCAGCACGATATTTCGGTTCCGGTCGAAAAAATGCCCGAGTTTATCCTTGCCGCATCCCCCGCCATCGAAACCGCCTTTCCCGGTGCCCGCGCGGTCGCCTTTGGGCATCTGGGCGATGGCAATGTCCACTTCCATGTGCTCGCCCCCCAAGGTGCGGAGCGCGGGGTGTGGGAGGAGGCCGACGGCAAGGCGGTCAGCGCGGCGGTCCATGATCTGGTCAGCCAATGGGGCGGATCAATCAGCGCCGAACACGGGATCGGGCAGATGAAGGTTGATGAACTTGCCCGGCTGCACGATCCGGCAGCGCTGGCGGTGATGCGGCAGATCAAGGCCGCGCTTGACCCTGACAATCTGCTCAATCCGGGGAAACTCTTGCACGCCGCCCCGCGCAGCTGACCCGCGCGGCTTGCGCCTCGGCCAGCAAACGCCTAAGGGCCGCGCTTTCGGCGGGGGGTTGCCTTTCCGCCGAGGGGATTTTTACCACCGCTTTTTTCCGGAGACGACGTCATGGCCAGCGCGCCGCAACCGCAACTTCCGTTGTTCTACAAAGACCTTCTGCCGCTCAACAGCCGTGATCATGCGACCTGGAAGGCCGGGACGCTGGATAGCGCCGCCTATCTCGCGTCGACCCACGCGGTGCCGCTGACCTCGGACGAATTTGTTGATGCTCAACGCTATTTCCCGATCGTTTTTACTGCGGGTGAAAACCCGTTGCCGATCGCGCTGTTCGGCCTCAATGAAGGGGTGAACACCTTCGTCGGCGATGACATGAAGATCAACGAAGCGATCTACCTTCCCGCCTATGTGCGGCGGTATCCCTTTATCCTCGCCAAGCTGCAGCAAGGCGTCGAGGATATGTCGCTGTGCTTTGATCCAAGCGTCGGCGTTATCGGCGCGCGCGACGAAGGTCTGGCTCTGTTCGACGATGCCGGCCAGCCGACCGAATATACGCAAGGCGTGCTCGAATTCTGCCGCCGCTTCGAAGAGGCAGGGCAGCGCACCAAGCAGTTCATGGATGAAATCGCCAAGCTCGACATCATGATGGACGGCGAAATTGCGATTACCCGCAATGATATGCCCGACAAGCCGTTCGTCTATCGCGGATTCCGCATGGTCGATGAAAACAAGCTGCGCGAACTGCCTGCCGAAACGCTGGATGGCCTATCGAAGAACGGGATCTTGATGCTGATTTATGCGCACCTGTTCTCGCTCAACCTGATGCGCCTGATTTTTGAACGTCAGCTGGCACAGGGCAGAGTGCCGATGCCAGCCGAAGGTGCTGAGGCTCCAGCACTCAACTGATCCTTGCCGGAGCTGCGGCTCTGGCCCGAACAGCGAAAAAAGGGCAGGTCGGCAAAGCGCCACCTGCCCTTTTTTTACGCAACCGCAAAGAGTTACTCCGCCGCCTGTAACACCCCTTCGCCGCCACTGAGCAGCGCAGCCTCAGCCCCCATTTCGCGCACCAGTTCGGCAAGCAGGGCGGCCATCATTGCCAAGCCTACGCCCGGTTCGGACAGCCGCTGATCAAGATAGGTCGCACGGCAGACCTCGATCTGGAGCGCGTGCACCCCTGCCTGCGGGGCGCCGTGACGATCAAGCACGTAGCCGCCCGAATAGGGGCGATTCTGCGCCGCCGGATAGCCCCGCCCTTCCAGATGCGCCAGCGCACGGCCCATCAACCGGTGATGGCACGAGGCCCCAAACCGGTCGCCCAGCACGATCACCGGCGCGCAGACCTCCCCCTCGGCAGCGCGCAGCGGCGGCATCGAATGCAGGTCGACCAGCAAGGCGACGCCCCATTCGGCGCGAATCCGCGCCAGCTCTGCCGCCAGTGCCGCGTGATAGGCTTGATGGATTCCGGTAATCCGCTGCTCAAGCTCATCCGCAGCCAGCCGTCCGCGCCATATCTCGCCCGATCCCGGCAGTCGCCGCGGCACCAGCCCCAGCCCGCTGCGCGAACGGCGGTTGCTTGCGTGCGGGGCCACCACATTGGCGCCCTGCGCCGGGCGGCCACCCTCGATCATGTCCCAATCAACATCATCCTCGGCCCGGTTGAGATCGATCAGCGCACGCGGCGCGTTAGCCACCAGCAGCGCAGCGCCTGTCGCCCGCGCGATTTCCACGCCAACCCGGTCGATAAAGCGATCCTCCAGCCGCAACTGCGCCAGTTCCGGATCGCGCATCCGCGCTACCACAGCGGGCGGATAGGCACGGCCAGCATGGGGAACGGCAATCAGCACTGGCAGGCGCAGGCGCGGCGGCGTGGTGAGCGTGAAGGCGGGCGCATCATTCAGCCCCGGCACGCAGCCCCCTGTCACCGGCACCCGCACATCGGCGCGGGCGAAGATCGGATCACGGGGCGTGCGGGAGGATGGCGTCATTCCGCCAACCTTGCTGCCGCCTTTGCGCAGCACTGTCAAAGCCTGATCGTGCTTCGCCCGGCTGCCTGCGTGTCATTCCGCGTCAATTTGTCGCTGGCACAAAGATTTCTTAAGCCTGCGCTGCTAACGCACCTGACATGACATCGACACGCACACCCCGCATCCTGCTTGCCGAAGATGAAGAGGCAATGCGCACCTATCTGACGCGCGCGCTAACCAACGCCGGTTACGAAGTCAGCGCGGTGGATCGCGGCACCGAGGCCGTGCCGCTGCTGGAAACCGGCGATTATGATCTGCTGCTGTCCGACATCGTCATGCCCGAAATGGACGGGATCGAACTGGCGCAGCGTTGTGCGGAAATTTCCCCGCGCACCAAGGTGATGTTCATCACCGGGTTCGCCGCCGTATCGCTGCGCGCCAGCCGCGAACAGCCTGCGGCCAAGGTGTTGTCCAAACCGTTCCACCTGCGCGATCTGGTGCTGGAAGTTGAGCGGGTGTTCGAGGAGGCGGGCGAAGCGCGGGCTTAGATTTTCGAATCGCTTGCACCTTTTCCGGGCTTACGTTAAGGGCCGCCTCCGCCTCGACAGAGGCTGATCCGATGGTGCGGGCGTATAGCTCAGTGGTAGAGCACTATGTTGACATCGTAGGGGTCGCAAGTTCAATCCTTGCTACGCCCACCATCGGCCCGAACCGCAAATCACCCGCCGCTTCAGGCGGGTTTTTTGTGCGCTGCGCCCGCTCGATCACAACTTGCAAGCCAAAGGCCGGTGCACTGCTTGCAAGCATCGCCTCCTCTGCTAAAGCCCGCGCAACATCTTACTCAGCTTATCGTCGATCACACGCAGCCCGCGCAGACGGGTAAAGAAGGATAGGGCATCAGCCATGCAGAAAATCAAAGTCGCCAACCCCGTCGTTGAACTTGATGGGGACGAGATGACCCGCATCATCTGGCAATGGATTCGCGAACGGCTGATCCTGCCCTATCTCGACGTTGATCTGCACTATTACGACCTTTCGATCGAAAACCGCGATGCGACCGATGATCAGGTGACCATCGATTCCGCCAACGCGATCAAACAGCATGGCGTCGGTGTGAAATGCGCCACCATCACCCCTGATGAACAGCGGGTCGAAGAATTCAGCCTCAAGAAAATGTGGAAGTCACCCAACGGCACGATCCGCAATATTCTGGGCGGCGTGGTGTTCCGCGAACCAATCGTGATCGACAATGTGCCGCGTCTGGTACCCGGCTGGACTGACCCGATCGTGGTTGGCCGCCATGCGTTCGGCGATCAGTACAAGGCCACCGACACGCTGATCCCCGGCCCCGGCAAGCTGCGGCTGGTGTTTGACGGCGATGATGGCACCAAAATCGACCTCGACGTATTCGATTTCCCCAGCGCCGGCGTGGCGATGGCGATGTACAATCTTGACGATTCGATCCGCGATTTCGCCCGCGCCAGCTTCAATTACGGCCTCAACCTTGGTTGGCCGGTGTATCTGTCGACCAAGAACACCATCCTGAAAGCCTATGATGGCCGCTTCAAGGATCTGTTTCAGGAAGTGTTCGACACCGAAGGCTTCGCCGAAAAGTTCAAGGCCAAGGGGATGGTCTACGAACACCGCCTGATCGACGACATGGTTGCCTCGGCACTGAAGTGGTCGGGCAAGTTCGTGTGGGCGTGCAAGAACTACGACGGCGATGTGCAGTCGGACACCGTGGCGCAGGGCTTCGGCTCGCTCGGCCTGATGACGTCTGTGCTGCTCAGCCCCGATGGCAAGACCGTCGAAGCCGAAGCTGCGCACGGCACCGTCACCCGCCATTACCGCCAGCACCAGTTGGGCAAGGCGACCTCGACCAACCCCATCGCCTCGATCTTCGCATGGACACGCGGGCTGATGTATCGTGGCAAGTTCGATGGCACGCCCGATGTGGTGAAGTTTGCCGAAACGCTCGAACGCGTCTGCATTCAGACTGTGGAAAGCGGCCACATGACCAAGGATCTGGCGCTGCTGATCGGCCCGGGGCAAGCATGGCAGACGACCGAGCAGTTCTTCGAAACCATCGTGCAGAACCTCGAAAAGGAAATGGCCAGCCAGGCGTAGAACCCGGCTAGGGAGTATCATGGCAAGCCGATCAACCGCACGACTGGAAATCCGTCAAGCGAGGCTGAAAGACGTGCGGGCGATCGGGGATCTCGTCCGCCGCGCCTATGATGATCTGCCTGCCTATACGCAGGGCGAAATTCGCGGGCAGATCAACAACTACCCCGAAGGCTGCTTTGTCGCGCTGTTTGATGGCGAAGTGGTTGGCTACTGCGCCTCGATGCGGCTGGATGAACGCGTCGCGCTGTCCGATCACACTTGGGATGAAGTCACCGGCAACGGGTTTGGCAGCCGCCACGATCCCACTGGCGATTGGCTTTACGGCTACGAACTCTGCGTCGATCCGGCGGTGCGAGGCACCCGGCTGGGGCGGCGGCTTTATGAAGAGCGCCGCGCGCTGGCCGAACGGCTCGACCTGACCGGCATCGTGTTTGGCGGGCGGATGCCTGGCTATGCCCGCGCCAAGCGCCGCAAGACCAATCGCGCCGAAACGCCAGAACAATATCTGGAGCTGGTCACCCAGAGCAAGATTCACGACCCGGTACTGCGGTTCCAGCTCGCCAACGGGTTTGAAGCGCAAGGCATCCTTCCCAAATACCTGCCCGAGGACAAGGCCAGCCGCGGCAATGCTGTGCGGATGGTCTGGCGCAATCCCTATGTCGATAGCGACGCCCCGCCCAAGCACCGCCTGCCGCGCGACGTGGAAAGCGTGCGGATCGCCACCTGCCAGCTGCAATCACGCGCGGTTTCGGGCTTCGATGAGTTCATGAAGCAGATCGAATATTTCGTTGATGTCGCCGCCGATTACGAGGCGGACTTCATCGTTTTTCCCGAAATGTTCACCGTCATGCTGCTGTCCGCCGAAGACCGCGAACTCACCCCGCTCGAAGCCATCGAAGCCTTGAGCGAATATACCCCGCGCATCCGTCAGCGATTGTCCGAAATGGCGCTGGCGTTCAACATCAACATCATCGGCGGTTCGCACCCCACCCGCATGGCCGATGGCGACATCCACAACGTCGCCTATGTCTGCCTGCGCGATGGATCGATCCACGCGCAGGAAAAGATTCACCCCACCCCCAACGAAGCCTATTGGTGGAACATCAAGGGCGGCGACTCCATTGATGCGATCCCGACCGATTGCGGCCCGATCGGCGTACTGATCTGTTACGACAGCGAATTTCCCGAACTCGCCCGAAGGTTGGTGGACGAAGGCGCACGGATCATCTTCGTGCCGTTCTGCACCGACAGCCGCCAGGGCTATATGCGGGTGAGATACTGTGCGCAGGCGCGCGCGATTGAAAATCAATGTTATGTCGTGATGAGCGGCAATGTCGGCAACCTGCCCAATGTCGCCAATATGGACATTCAATACGCGCAAAGCTGCATCCTCACCCCGTGCGATTTCCCCTTCGCGCGCGACGGGATTGCCGCCGAAGCATCCGAGAATGTCGAAACGCTGACGATCAGCGACGTGAACCTTGCCGACCTTAGCTGGGCGCGGGCCGAAGGCACGGTGCAAAACCTCGCCGACCGCCGGTTCGATCTCTACCGGATCGAATGGGACAAGCGGGTGGGCAATATCTCAGACCCGCTGGGCGAACACAGCTAACCACAATATCCCGCATTGCAGCACAGGATGGATGACAGCAGCACTGCCGCGCGGTAAGCGCATAAGGTGGCTGGCGAACTCGCACCTTCCCCGTTTCTGTCAGACGCGCTGGTAATCCTTGGCGCGGCGGGAATCGTGATTCCGGTGTTTGCCCGGTTCCGCATTACCCCGATCATCGGTTTCATTCTGATCGGCGTGCTGGTCGGCCCGTTCGGGCTTGGTTCGCTGGTTGAGCGAATACCCTGGCTTACCCACATCACCATCACCAATCCCGAAGCGCTAACCCCGTTTGCCGATTTCGGCATCGTGCTGTTGCTGTTCGCCATCGGGCTGGAATTGTCGTTCAACCGCCTATGGCAATTGCGCAAGCTGGTGTTCGGACTGGGCGCGCTTGAATTGCTGATTATCGGTTCGGCACTGGCCACATTTCTGGGGTTCGCCGGATTGCTCGATTGGACCGGCGCGCTGGCGCTCGGTTTTGCGCTGGCGTTCTCCTCTACCGCGATCGTGTTGCCGATTTCAGGCACCCGCACCCCGGTGGGCCGCGCCGCGCTGTCGATGCTATTGTTCGAAGATATCATGATCGTGCCGATCATCTTCATCCTCGGCGCGCTCGCCCCCAATGCCCAAGGCGAAGGCTGGGCGGGACTTGCCGATACCTTGTGGAAAGGCGGTTTGGTGATCGCGGTGCTGCTGGTGGTTGGCCGCGTGGCGCTGCCCCGGTTGTTTGCTCAGGCGGCGCGCACCAAAAGCCCTGAATTGTTCCTCGCCGCATCCTTGCTGGTGGTGATCGGAGCGAGCCTGGCGACCGCCATCGTCGGCCTTTCGCCCATCGTCGGCGCGTTGATCGCAGGGCTGCTGATTGCCGAGACGGAATATCACACCGAAGTCGAACTGATCATGGAGCCATTCAAGGGCTTGGCACTGGGCATATTCCTGATCACCATTGGCATGAGCATCGATCTGGTCGCGATTGGAGCGCAGCTGGGAACGGTCGCGCTGGCGGTGGTCGGTGTGCTGGTGTTCAAGGCGCTGGTCACCGGCATCCTGCTGCGGCTGATGGGCGCGCGACGCGGAACAGCAGCGGAAACCGGCGTGTTGATGGCCTCGCCATCCGAAACCACGCTGATCGTGCTGGCCGCAGCGACCAGCGCGCTTGTGGTCGATTTTGAAACCGCGCAATTCTGGCAGACCGTCACAGCCATCGGGCTGACCGTTACCCCGCTACTGGCCAAGCTGGGCAAGGTCGTCGCGCGCCGGGTTGATAACGTGGCAGAACATACTGCGGTCAGCGACAGCGACGAACCGCGCACGATCATCGTTGGCGGAGGCCGCGTCGGGCGGTTGATCGCCGATATGATGGAGGCTCACGACCAGCCCTACGTGATGATCGATACCAACCCTGATCTGATCACCGGAGCCAAGCGTGACGGATATTGCGCGACATTTGGCGATGCCGCGCGCGGTGATGCGCTGACCAAGCTGGGCGTGGAAACCGCGCCTGCCGTGGTATTGACGATGGACGAGCCGGTGCTGGCGCAGCGGTTGGTGGCCAAGTTGCGCGATGCCTATCCCGACCTGCTGATCGTCGCCCGCGCGCGTGACACCGATCACGCCGCCGCGATGTATCGCGCAGGGGCCAGCCATGCGGTGCCCGAAACACTGGAAAGTTCACTCCAGCTATCCGAAGCCGTGCTGGTCGATATCGGGGTGGCTATGGGCCCGGTAATCGCCTCAATCCACGCCAAACGCGACGAATTCCGTGAACAGCTGGAACGTGACGGCGGGCTCAGCGAAAAGCCGAAATTGCGAACGACCAGCGTCGAGGCTTAATCGGCGGGCACTGCCGCCAGCACAGCCTTCACCGCTGCCAAAGCTTCTGCCGCCTTGTCGCCGTCCGGGCCGCCGCCCTGCGCCATATCGGGCCGGCCGCCGCCGCCCTTGCCGCCGAGTGCCGCAACCCCTGCGCGCACCAGATCGACCGCGCTGAACCGCGCCGTCAGATCATCGGTCACGGCGGCCGCGATGCTCGCCTTGCCGTCATTGACCGCGATCACCGCAGCCACGCCTGAGCCAAGCTGTTGCTTGGCCGCATCGAGCAGCGGGCGCAGTTCTTTGGGGTCCAGCCCTTCAAGCACCTGGCCGCTAAACTTGACCCCGGCGACATCCTCATCGGCGTTTGCCGCCGTGGAGCCTGAACCGCCGCCGCCCAGCGCCAGCGCCTTCTTCGCCTCAGCCAGCTCCTTTTCGAGCCGTTTGCGTTCTTCCATCAGCGCTGTGATCCGCGCAGGGACGTCTTCGGGTGTCGCGCGGATGACGCTGGCCGCCGCCTTCAACGCTTCCTCGCGTGCCACGAGCCAGGCCCGTGCCGCCTCCCCGGTCAAGGCTTCGATCCGGCGCACGCCTGATGACACCGCGCTTTCCGAAACGATCCGGAACACGCCGATATCGCCGGTGGCGCGCACATGGGTGCCGCCGCACAATTCAACCGAGTAGCTGCGCCCGCCCTGACCGGCGCGGCCCATCGACAGCACCCGCACTTCGTCGCCATATTTCTCGCCGAACAACGCCAGCGCGCCCGCTTCGACCGCATCATCGGGGGTCATCAGCCGGGTGGAAACCTGTTCGTTGGCGCGGATTTCGGCGTTCACCTCGGCTTCGACTGCCGCAATGTCATCGGGCGTGAGCGGTGCCGGATGCGAGAAATCGAACCGCAAGCGCTCCTCGGCAACCATGCTGCCTTTCTGCGTCACGTGCCCGCCAAGCCGATTGCGCAAGGCCGCGTGGACAAGGTGCGTGGCCGAATGGTTGGCGCGGATACGATCACGGCGCGCGGTATCGACCTTGAGTTCGACCGTGTCACCCACCGCCACACCGCCCGCCTCAATCCGCACCTGATGCGCGTGCAGCCGGCCCAGCGGCTTGGACGTATCGGTGACGATGGCCTTGAGGCCCGCAACATTGGCCATCGAACCGGCATCGCCGGTCTGCCCGCCGCTTTCGCCATAAAACGGGGTTTGGTTGGTGAGGATCACCACCTCGTCGCCCGCGCTCGCAGCCTGCACCTCGGCCCCGCCCTTGACGATGGCAACCACGCGGCCTTCACCGCTGGTGGCGGCATAGCCGGTGAATTCGGTCGCGCCTTCGCGTTCGGCGATGTCGAACCACACCTCGCCCGATGCGGCATCACCGCTGCCCTTCCACGCGGCGCGCGCGGCGGCTTTCTGACGCGCCATCGCGGTGTCGAACCCGGCGCGGTCAACCCCGATCCCGCGCGCGCGCAAGGCGTCTTCGGTGAGATCATAGGGGAAGCCGAAAGTGTCGTAGAGGCGGAAGGCGATTTCACCGTCAAGCTCGCCGCCGGTGGTCATCTCTCCGGTGGCTTCATCGAGCAGTTTCAACCCCTTGTCGAGCGTGCGGCGGAACTGCGTTTCCTCGCGTTCGAGCACTTCTTCGATCAGCGCCTGCCCGCGGGTGAGTTCAGGATAGGCCTGCCCCATTTCCGCGACCAGTGCAGGCACGAGCCGGTGCATCAGCGGATCGGACGCGCCCAGCAGATGCGCGTGGCGCATGGCGCGGCGCATGATCCGGCGCAGCACATATCCGCGCCCTTCGTTAGACGGCAGCACCCCGTCGGCCATCAGGAAACTGGTCGAGCGAAGGTGATCGGCGATCACGCGGTGGCTGGCCGCCTGCTCACCCGCTGCGGCGACATTGGTGAGGTTTTCCGACGCCGCAATCAGCGCCTTGAAGGTGTCGGTATCGTAGTTGTCATGCACGCCCTGAAGGACGGCGGCGATGCGTTCGATCCCCATGCCGGTGTCGATCGAAGGCTTGGGCAGATCGCGGCGGGTGCCATCAGCCTGCTGTTCGTATTGCATAAATACGAGGTTCCAGATCTCGACAAAGCGGTCGCCGTCTTCATCGGGGCTGCCGGGAGGGCCGCCAAAGATGTGGTCGCCGTGATCGTAGAAAATTTCGGAACACGGCCCGCAGGGGCCAGTATCGCCCATCGACCAGAAATTGTCATTGGTGCTGATGCGGATAATGCGGTCATCGGGAAGCCCGGCGATGCGTTTCCACAGTGCGTGGGCATCATCATCGGTGTGATAGACGGTGACGGTCAACTTGTCTTTGGGCAGGCCCCATTCGCGGGTAAGCAGCGTCCAGGCATGGCTGATCGCTTCTTCCTTGAAATAGTCCCCGAACGAGAAATTCCCAAGCATTTCAAAGAAGGTATGGTGGCGCGCGGTATAGCCGACATTGTCGAGATCATTGTGCTTGCCCCCGGCCCGTACGCATTTCTGCGAGGATGCGGCGCGCGGCGATGGCGGGGTTTCGAGCCCGGTGAACACGTTCTTGAACGGCACCATCCCGGCGTTGACGAACATCAGCGTCGGATCATTATACGGCACCAACGGCGCAGACGGCGTCGCGGTGTGGCCGGCATTGGCGAAATAATCGAGGAAGGAGCGGCGGATGTCGTTCGTCGAGGTCATGGCCGTGCAGTTAGGCAATGCGCGCGCGTTACGCAATGGAGCGCGGCATCGGGGAGCGTTGAGCGTTGCAGCCGTGTCACAGCAGAGCCACGACAACGACGAAAATCGCAAGTCTGGAGGGGGTCTAGAAGGGGTCTAAGTGGGGTCTAACCCACCCCTAACGCAGGCCTGGCCGGGCAACGAAAAGCCGGCGCGCGCGACTGGGGAGAAGCACACGCCGGCATTCCGGTTTTCCGGGCTGGAAGTGCACAGCACCTCCGCATCGCCCGCTTGAGGATCAGTCGTCGGAGTCCGCGTCCGGCCCCGTCATCATTTCCTCGGCAACCTTGTCGGTGCGGCTGCGGATCGCAGCTTCCAACCGGTCGCAAACTTCCGGGTTTTCCTTGAGGTAGGTTTTGGCGTTTTCGCGGCCTTGGCCAATCCGGATGCTGTCATAGGAGAACCAGCTCCCCGATTTTTCAACCAGCCCCGCTTTCACGCCAAGATCAATGATCTCACCGATCTTGGAGATGCCTTCGCCGTACATGATGTCGAATTCGACCTGCTTGAACGGCGGGGCGACCTTGTTCTTGACCACCTTCACGCGGGTTGCGTTGCCGGTGATTTCGTCGCGATCCTTGATCTGCCCGGTGCGGCGGATGTCGAGCCTGACCGACGCATAAAACTTGAGCGCATTGCCGCCGGTGGTGGTTTCGGGGTTGCCATACATCACCCCGATTTTCATGCGCAGTTGGTTGATGAAGATCACCATGCAGCGCGAACGGCTGATCGATCCGGTCAGCTTGCGCAGCGACTGGCTCATCAACCGGGCCTGAAGCCCGACGTGCGAATCGCCCATTTCGCCTTCGATTTCAGCGCGCGGCACCAAAGCCGCGACCGAATCGATCACCAGCACATCAATCGCGTTGGAACGCACCAGCGTATCGACGATTTCCAACGCCTGTTCGCCGGTATCGGGCTGCGAGACGATCAGCTCGTCAATATCCACGCCCAGTTTCTTGGCATAGACCGGATCAAGTGCGTGTTCGGCATCGACAAATGCCGCCGTGCCGCCGGTCTTTTGCGCTTCGGCGATGACGTGCAGTGCCAGCGTCGTCTTGCCCGAGCTTTCCGGGCCATAAACTTCGATCACCCGGCCGCGCGGCAAGCCGCCGATGCCGAGCGCAATGTCGAGCCCCAGCGATCCGGTCGAAATCGATTCGACCTGCATCGTTTCCTTCGAGCCCAGCTTCATCGCTGAACCCTTGCCAAACGCCCGATCAATCTGAGCGAGGGCTGCTTCGAGCGCCTTTTGACGGTCCACGGCTTTCTTGTCCTCTTCCACCAGCTTCAATTGCGTAGCCATCGCATGCGCTCCTTACCTTGCCTAGGGGTGATCGGCAGTTATCGACCATCAGCCCTTGCCAAGGATGTATCGCATTTGTTCTCTTGGAACAAGTGGGGAACGAAAATAATTTCGGGGTGTATCCCCTTGACATACGTAGTGCGGTCAGGCATATGAATTGTCATGACAAAGCCACTCACCACCGCCGCCTTCTTCCGCCTCTTTCCGGATGATGAAACCTGTCTCCAGCATCTGTTCACGGTGCGGTTTGGCCAAGGCTATACCTGCCCTTCATGTGAGCGCCTTTCGAACTGGTATCGCATCAAGGCGGAACGCGCCTATTCCTGCCAGTGGTGCGGCCATCACCTGCATCCGACTGTTGGCACTCCGTTCGAAAAGACCCGCACCCCGCTGCAATTGTGGTTCTATGCCATCCACCTGTTCACCACCACGCGGCACGGTGTTTCGGGCAAGGAATTGCAGCGCCAGCTTGGCGTCACCTACAAGACCGCTTGGCGCATGGCCGCGCTGATCCGTGACCACATGGCCGATGTTGACGGTGATCGCCCGCTTGGCGGCCCATTCAAGACGGTGCAGGTCGATGAAACCTTTGTCGGCGGCTTCCGGCGCGGCGGTCAAGGCGGCAAGGGCAAGACTGTGGTTTTCGGGATGCTGGAAAAGCGCGGCGAACTGGTTGCGGAAGTTGTGGCAGATCGCAAGAGCGGCACTCTGCTACCGCATATCGTCAAGAACGTCCGCGCTCACACGCAAGTCCACACTGACGAGCACCGCGCCTATGGCGGTCTGGCGACCATCAACGGCTATTGGCACAAGAGCGTCAATCACAGCATTGACGAATACGTTTCGGACGAAGGTGCGACCGTGAATGCCATCGAAAGCTTCTGGAGCCACCTCAAGCGCTCAATCGGCGGGACGCACACCAGCGTAAGCGCCAAACACCTCAACCGCTACGTCAAGGAATTTGAATATCGCTTCAATCGTCGGAACCGTCCGGAGGCGATGCTTCCGGAGCTTCTTTCGACGTTCCGGCCATTGAACGGATAATGGTTTCAAGCGCGTCAGCATCGCCAGTTTCGCCCTCGTGTTCAGCGATGAACTGGGCTAGTTTTCCGTCTGTAAGGGCTTGCTTTAGGGTGGTCATCGTGCGATTCTAGCACGATATGGACGCGCCCGCACCAGATAAGAAGGCGGTGGCTGCGAAGGTTTGGCCGATAGTTGGCGGCTTCATTCTTTTGAGCACTATCGCTGCGTATGATGGCAGGCTTGCCATGGGGCTTGCCGTTGCCTTTATCGCTTTTGCTGCCCTGTCTATGCTAGTCGCCATTTTTCGGAAATAAGTCTGATTGGCGTGTCCGTTCTGGTTCTCGAATATCAAGCACTCTTAAGACATTGCGCTCAGTGACTGTCCAGACACCGTCAACCAGTCGCTCTCTCGTTTCCAGATCGACATCGAGTTCGACGCCGCCCCTCATCCTGACCCGCGTTTGCCCAGCAACGATTTGTTCAAGGAACGCTTGATCCTTGACTGACGCACCAAACTCGCCCTGAGCGGTGGCGAATTTCCAACGTCGATTTGACACCTCAAGCACTGGACTAAGGATAATGACGCGCATTGTGCCAACAGTGGTGCGATCCAGCTCTGACTCGATTACTTCTCCTCGTCCGCTGTAGGCAAGGAACTCTTCCCTTAAAACAGTCCAGACAGGCTTCTCTCGCTCTATGTTGGCACTCACGCCCTTAATGCCGGTGTCACGCGCTACTTCGCGATAAAACTGCTCTTTTTGCCTAGTTGCGATGTTGCCCGACTGCGCCCTCTCAATCAGGCGTTTTGCTTCGGTTACGTCTTCTGGACTCGCCTCAGGGAGATACTTGTCGATAATCGGCTGCCAGGCAATGTCGCGAGCACGTTCAAGCGGCGGGGCCATGATCCAAGCCAAGGCCGCGAGGGCAAGCCCGTATCGCGTTGGGTGTGAATGATATTCAGCCTTTGCTTTATCGACCAGCAACAACAGGTCTTCCCAAAGGCTTCCATCAGAGTGGCCGCTAATACCGACCTGAACCTCAAGCGACGGATTAAGCACGTAAGATAGCTCTTTTACCCCAGCTATGAAAGCCAGCGAGGCCCGTGCGATAACCTCAGCGTTAGCAGTATGTCCTTCTTCAAGGGAGTAATATAATCGGAGTGGAACCCCAAAATCTTCGTCATTTGGAATGTGAGCCATACAACCCCCTGATTTACCGCACGGAAGCTATGTCACGTGGGTAGGGGAGTCAATCAACGTATGCGAAGGGGATACACCCCATAATTTCCTACAATCCGCGCAATTACTTCGCTGCGCTTGCCTCGGCCTGCTGTTCGGCGCGTGTCTGACGCAGCACTGCACCCACCTTGTCGCCGATCGCCGCCACGCTGAACGGTTTGGCGATGAAGTGCATATCGGGGATGTTGATGTCGCGGCGCAGCTGTTCTTCGGCATAGCCTGACATGAACAGCACCGGCATTTGCGGCAGCCGCGCCCGGATTGCGCGCACCATCGCCGGGCCGTCCATCCCCGGCATCACCACATCGCTGACCACGATATCGAACGCCGCGCCCGGTGCGGCAATTGCGGCCAGCCCTTCTTCGCCGCTGGCGCAGGCGGTCACATCATATCCGGCGCGCACCAAGGCGCGTTCGGCGACGATGCGCACCATATCCTCATCTTCCACCAGCAGCAGCTTGCCCCCTGCCGACCAGTCGGAGGACACCAGCGGCTGGGCTTCGCGCTTTTTCGGAGCCTCCCCGCGATGCACCGGGAAATAGACGGTAAAGCGCGCGCCGGTTGTCCGGCCTGTCTTGTCGGTAATGTTGTCGGCAAAGATGAACCCGCCCGATTGCTTGACGATGCCATAGGCGGTCGACAGGCCCAGCCCGGTGCCCTTGCCCTGTTCCTTGGTGGTGAAGAAGGGTTCAAACAGTTTGGGCAGCACATGCGGCGGAATGCCCCCGCCGGTATCCTGCACGATCAGCACGGTGTAATCAGCGGGCGGGAGCACTTCGGAACCCAGCTGGAGCACCTGTTTGGCCTGCAATGACCGGGTGAACAGCGAAATCCGGCCCGTGCCGTTACCGCGTGACTGGATTGCATCGCGGGCGTTGACCGCCAGGTTCATGATCACCTGTTCCATCTGCTGCGGATCGGCGCGCACCGCGCCCAGATTGCGATCATGCTGGACGTAATAGGTGATCTTTTCGCCCAGCAGGCGTTTGATCAGCGGGCTGACCTCGCTCACCACGTCGGGAAGCTGGATAACCTCGGGCCGCAGCGTCTGCTGGCGCGAGAAGGCGAGCAATTGCCGGGTCAGCGCGGCGGCGCGGTTGGAATTGGCGCGGATCTGTTGGATGTCGTCATAATCGCTGTCGCCCGGAATATGGCGCAGCAGCATCAGATCGCAGGTGCCGATGATCGCGGTCAGCACATTGTTGAAATCATGCGCGACCCCGCCAGCCAATTGCCCGACCGCCTGCATTTTGGTGGCCTGCGCGACCTGACGGCGCAGCTGGTTTTCCTGGCTCGAATCGGCAAGGCTCAACAACACCGCCGCTTCGCCCAGCCCGCGCACGCCTGCCAGGCCGAGTGACACCGGTTCTTCGGGGCTATCCACCAGCCGCACGGCAACATCGCCGCTGGTCGATGGCCCGCGCCCGTGGCGGCGCACCGCATCGGACATCGCGGCCTTGTCTTCGCGCACCACCAGATCGGTGGGGAACGCGGGCAAGCCGCGCCCTTCGCGCCCGACCGACCGCAGGAAGGCTTCGTTGCCGAACAGGAACCGCCCATCGCGGTCGGTCATCGCGAGGCCCAACGGCAATTGTGCGAGCAGCGCGTCGAGCTGTGCGACCCCGGCCTGCGCTGCCCCGTCCCAGCCAGAACCGATGCCCACCCCGCTATCGATCAGCAGCATCAGCGAAGTCGCCTCGTCCGGCCCGGCGGGTGCGGCCCGCGTTTCCGGATCAACCAACGGCACATCGACCAACGTTTGCGGGGTGCCGCCGCGCCCTTCGCGGGCGAAGAAGATGCGGTCACGTTCGTCCGAGCGCAGGAAGCTGACAAAATCCTGCCCTACCAGCGTCGCGCGATCATCACCCGCAGCGCGTTCGGCAAACCCGGTGCTAACCGCGCGGATCACGCCGTCTGCCGTGGTGATCGCGGTTTCGATGCCCGCCCGGCTGAGCATTTTGCCGAACGGCCCGGCCAGATCGAGCGCGCCCAGATCGGCGCCGCTTTCACGCGCAATCGGGCGCAGCCGCCAGATCAGGTGGTCTTCGCCCCGCCCGGCGCGCTGCGCGGAAACCTGCCAATCGCTGTCATCCAGCCCCGCCACCTTGTCGAGCGCGGCCGACCCATCGCGCCACGCCGTGCGGGCGAGCAGCGTTACCGCCTCCAGCGCATCGCGTTCAAACGGCAGCGCAGGCGGCGCGGCGCTGACCCCGAAGCTGTCCAGAAACAGGCTGTTGGCGCACACCATGCGGTTGGCGCGGTCGGTGATGGCGATGGCTTCACCCATGCGCTCAATCGCGGCGACGGTAACGCTCCAGTCCGAGGCAGGGTTGCTGTCAGTTGCGGGTTCGGCGCGCATCCGGTCAAGCAGCATCACCCCGCCCAGCAACACGCCCGCGCCCAGCACAAAGGTGATCGCCACCAGCCAGCTTTGCGTTGCGGCGAACAGCACCGCCGCGCTCATCACCAGCGCGCCGCCAAGGCCCAGCATCAGCGTGGATGGCGGCGCGGTGCCTTCGCTCTGCGCCTCGGTTGGGGCGAGAAGCACGCTGGGGCGCTGTGAGGGGGTGCCGGTGGGGCGGGACAAACGGGACGCTCCTGTTGCAAAAATCAGCCAACCGCAAACGCCCTCGCGCGCCCGGATGACTTCGCGTCTGTCCTACTGCGAGCCGAGCCGCTGGTCGAGCCGCGCTTCCATAACCTTCAACCGTTTGGCGCGCCGCCGCAACACCACAGCGCGCCAGACCCAGCCGGAAATAATCCAGCCGAGCGCGGCACCGACCACCGCCAGGACGATGAAGCCAAACGCGGTCGTTCCGGCCATCTGGAAGAAATCGACTACCGCTGCCCACGCCCCCGATTCCATCGCCACATTCGCCAGCGCGGGCCCGTCTGCATCAATCCGCAAGGTGAAATGACCAACCTTGTTGGCGACCACCAGCCAGAACGGCAGCGTGAACGGGTTGGTGACAAATGTCACCAGCGCCGCCAGCGGCACATTGGCGCGCGATGGCAGCGCCAGAAACGCGGCGAGGAAAATCTGCCCTACCGGGATAATAAATGCCGAAAACAATCCCAAGGCCACCCCGCGCGGGACCGAACGGCGGGTAAAGCGCCACAATTCGGGCGACAGAAAACGGTGCGCAATCGGCGCAAGATATTTGTTGCGCGCCATCTCTTCGCGTGAGGGCATGTGCTTGCGGATCAAGTCCATCGCCCAGGTCTTTGAACGCCAAGACACAGGCCGTTGATGAGGATCAGGCGTGGTCACAGCTGCACCTCTCCGCCACAGCGCACGCGCGCGGCATAAATCCGGTGAAAACCGGCCAAGTTCAGCATAGCCACCATGATTGCCCATATGGGTAGCACGCGCGTGCTGACCAGTGCGTGAATTGCCCGCCAGACGATAAATTTCAGCCGCACCTTTGCATCAGCCCTTTTCGCGCATCAGCCGCGCTTTGTCGCGTTTCCAGTCGCGTTCCTTGGTGGTGGCGCGCTTGTCGTGGGTCTGCTTGCCCTTGGCGAGCGCGAGTTCAACCTTGGCGCGGCCGGTGCTGTTGAAATAGACCATCAACGGCACCAGCGTCATCCCCTTGCGTTCCACCGCGCCGAGCAGCTTTTCGATCTCGCGTTCGTGCAGCAGCAATTTGCGCGGGCGGCGCGGTTCGTGGTTCAGCCGGTTGCCGTGGCTATATTCGGGGACGTTGGCGTTGATCAGCCATACCTGCCCGTCCTTCACCTCGGCATAGCTTTCGGCAATGCTCGCCTCACCTGCGCGCAACGCCTTTACCTCGGTGCCCTGCAAGGCCAGCCCGGCTTCGAACGTGTCCTCGATATAGTAATCGAACCGCGCCCGGCGGTTTTCGGCGACGATCTTGAGCTTGTCGAAGGTGACGGGTTTGGGGCGTGCCATGGGACGCGCGATGTAGGCATTGGCGCGCCAAAAAGCGAGGGGCTTTGCGCTTTTGCTGCGCGCAAGCTAGTCGATGGTCACACAGCACGGGGAAACGCGCCAGCATGGAATCAGCCCAGCCATTCACCATTGCGGGCGAGGATGTTGCCCCCGGCACCGCGCGCGATGTTGCCTTCCCGATCACCACGTTGGCGACCGGCACAGCGTCATCACTGGGCGTGCGGGTGCTCCACGGCGCGCGGCCCGGCCCGGCGGTGTTCGTCAGCGCCGCGATCCACGGGGATGAGATTATCGGCACGGCGGTGGTGCAGCGGCTGGCGCAGGAGCTCGACCCGCAGACATTAAGCGGCACGGTGCTGTTGGTGCCGGTCGCCAATATCTTCGGCTTCATGACCCGTTCGCGCTATCTGCCCGACCGGCGCGATCTCAACCGCAGCTTTCCGGGCAGCGCGGGCGGATCGCTGGCGGGACAGTTGGCGAGCATTTTCTACCGCGAGGTGGTGGGGCGCTGCCAGTTGGGGATCGATATCCATTCAGCAGCAGTGCACCGCTACAACCTGCCCCAAATCCGCATCGCGGCGGGCAACACTGGCCTGGTCGAACTGGCGATGGCGTTCGGCGCGCCGGTCATCATCGAAAGCCCGCTGCGCGATGGATCCTTGCGCGATCTGGCGCAAAAAAAGGGCGTCGATATGTTGCTGCTGGAGGCGGGGGAGGCCTTGCGGTTTGACCGGCTCTCGATTGAAACTGGGGTGGCGGGCGCCACCCGCGTGCTGGCCCATCTGGGCATGATCGCGGCGGATGATGGCCTCGCCACCGTGGGCATTCCGGCGCGCGCCAACCATTCGGTATGGGTGCGATCCCCGCGCGGCGGGGTGGCGCATATGCAGCGCGAATCCGGCGATCCGGTGCGCAAGGGCGATGTGCTGGCGCGGGTCAGCGGGGTGTTTGGCGAGGAACCATTGGAACTCATCAGCCCGATCGACGGCATCATCATCGGCCACGCGACCTTGCCAGTGGTGCATCAGGGCGACGCGCTGTTCCACATCGCCCAGATCGCCCACCCCGAACGCGTCGGCGCGCAGATCGAAAGCATCACCGAAGCGATTCTGGCGAGCGAGCCGGAAGGTTCGGCCGAGGCGCTGCTTGATGAGGACGAGGTGATTTAGGATAACGGCCTATCAACCCGCCTTCGCCGCGCCCTACCCTTGATCGACTTTTTGTAGTATCACTCGGCGTAGTTCAAAAACTCTCCGGGGGGGGGATATCATGATACGGAAACCCGTGGCCGCAGGCGCGTTGATTGCATTGACCTTTCCGGCGATGCTCATCGCTGACGACAATTCTTTTTCGTTCCCGATCGACGAATTGCGATTCAATAAAATCACACCCGCCGCAACCTTAAGCCTCGCCAACAAGGCAACGGTGAAAACAGTCGCGGCGCGGCGATTGGTGGTGTCCGGGCCAAACCCTGAATTCACTGTCACCGCTGTGGCCTCTTGCAAGGATGGTGCAAAGCTGACCGGCGTGCAAGTATTTGCCGGTGGGATGGTCAATCATGGTGGCCATCTCTATCCGATGCAGGGGTGGGGCCAATCGGCCAAAAACACCGCGATCGCAGGGCAGAAGGCGGCCTTGGTCACGATGAAGGTCAAGGTGAACATGACGCGTGAGGCAGGCGATAGCCTTGTCGACCTGACCTTCAATCCGGCGCGCGAATTCGAAAGCAAGCTGGCGGCCTTCGCGGCCAAGGGTGGATCAGCCGTTTATTATATGCAGGCCGCCGAAGCGTTCGACATGACAATCCCGATCCATTTTGCGGCCTGGTGCAAGATGGGGCCGAACGACACGAACTTCCCCAACATGGAAAGGGGCGGTTTCGTCCGTCGTGATGTCCCGGTGACTATCCTTTACCAAGGCGATCCGAAAATCGTTGATGGCGTTGGCGTCAGGGCCACAGTCGGCGGAACCGAGGGCGGGAAGATAGCCCCTCCTGCCAAACCCACGCCGCAACGGGTCAAGACACCGGAATAGATGCCGGTGATCATGCTTTCACGCCAGTCCGGCTGAAACCAGCGCTTCATCCACGGCGCGTTTTGCCTCATCCGAGCATTCGACCAGCGGCAGGCGCACCTCTGGCTCGATCCAGTCGTGCACGCGGGAAAGCGCATATTTCACCGGCGCGGGGCTGGCGTCGGAGAACATCGCATAGTGCAGCGGGAACAGGCGATCATTCAACTGCCGCGCCTGCTGCAGTTCATTCGCGGCAATCGCTGCGTGGAATTCGGCGCACAGCGCAGGCGCGACATTGGCAGTCACCGAAATACACCCGCGCCCGCCTGCCGCCGCGTGGGGCAGCCACAGCTCGTCATTGCCCGAAAGCTGGCAGAAATCGCGCCCGATACCCATGCGGTGATCGGCCACGCGCGACAGATCGCCGCTCGCATCCTTGATCGCGATGATCCGGTCGGGATATTTGCGCACCAGTTCGACCACGGTGTCATCCAGAATATCGGTCACGGTGCGCGCGGGCACATTATACAGCACGATCGGCAGTTCGCAGTTTTCCGCCAGAAAGCTGAAATGCGCCACCAACCCGCGCTGGCTTGGGCGGTTGTAATAGGGGGCGACGCACAGGCCCGCCGCCGCGCCGGCCTTTTTGGCAAAGTTCATGTGCAGCGCGGCGTTGCGAGTGTCGTTGCTGCCGCAGCCAGCGATCACCGGCACGCGGCCGGCCGCCTGTTCGATGCACACCTCTATCACGCGGTGATGTTCCGCGTTCGACAAGGTCGAAGCCTCCCCCGTCGTCCCGCAGGGCACCAAAGCCGCGCTGCCATTGTCGATCTGCCAGTCGACCAATCGCCGGAAAGCGCTCTCGTCAAACGTCCCGCCGCGAAAAGGAGTCACCAGAGCGGGTATCGATCCGCTGAACATTGCCATTTTCCTGCCAAAGCCATTAGGTAAGGTGGATCAAGGTGCGAAATTAAGCTTCACGTCCCTCTCCTGTTAAGCGCCTGATAAGGAGCCGATTGGCACTATGTCCAGCATGGACCGTAATTCTATGATTTCCTTGCGGGTTCTGACCGCGATTGGATTCGGCTCGGCGATGGTCGCTGTCGCACCGCTGGCCGCGCAGGTTTACGTTGCGCCTGCGGGCGATAATATGGTCGCGCGTCAACCCGCCGCGATCAGCGCAGCGGTGGCCCGGTGGGAAGTGCTCCACGCCAATCGGGAACTGGCATTTGCCGATTATGCGGGGTTTGTGCTGGCCTATCCCAGCTTCCCGCGAACGGAAATCCTGCGTCTGCGGGCTGAAGCCGCACTGGATAACGAGGCTCCGCCGCAGGCCGATCTGCTGCGCTATTTCGATGCCAACCCGACGCTGACCAATCCGGCGCGCGCACGCTATGCGCTGGCGCTGGCCGGGGCGCAGCGGCCCAAAGCCGCAGCCGAAGCGAGGCTGGCATGGCGCGGCGGCGCGATGAGCGATCCGGCGGAGCTGTATCTGTCGGGCCTGTATGGCGCGCAGTTCTCGCCCGAAGATCACGCCGTGCGGATGGATGCGCTGTTGTGGCAGGGCAATGCCGATGCGGCGGCGCGGCAAGTGATGAACCTGCGCGAAGCTGACCGGGCGTTGCCGCTCGCCCGCCTGTCGCTGCTGCGCGGTGCGCGGCCCGAGGCCGCTGGCCTTGCCGTGCCTGCCGGGGCTGAGGCCGATCCGGGCTATATCTTCAACCTCGTCAAGCATCTGCGCGCTACCGGCCAAGCCGGGGAAGCGGTGCGGGTGTTCGCCAACCGCCCGGCTTTCACCCGACCTGCCCGCGATCCCGAAACCTTCGTGGGTGATCTGCTGGCGCTCGCCAAGGCCAGCGGCGCGCGCGGCGCGGTGCAGGTTGCCAGCCGCACCGATGATCTGTTCGCGCCGGGCACCGACCTTTCGCTCACCAGCTTTGCCTTGCGCGATCGTTACACCGATCTGATGTGGCTGGGCGGCACCAAAGCCCTGTGGGATCTGGGTGACGGCGCGGCAGCCGCACCGCTGTTCCAACGCTATGGCGATGCCGCCAGGACCCCGCTGACCAAGGCCAAGGGCTATTTCTGGGCGGGCCGCGCCGCGCGCCAATCGGGCAATGAAGCCGATGCGGTGCGTTATTTTGAAATGGCGGCGCGCTGGCCCGATTATTACTACGGCCAGTTGGCGCTAGCGGCGATGAACCGCCCGATGCCCGCCTTTGCCCCCCTGCCCCAACCCGCGATCGACGCTGCCGTGCGCGCCGAATTTGAAAGCCGCCCGCTGGTCAAAGCGATCCGCGCCATCGCCGCAGGTCGCCGCGACTGGCGCACCGAACGCCGCTTTTTCGAGGCGCTGGGCGATGAGGCTGACAGCCCCGAAGAAATGCTGATGGCAGCCATGCTGGCGCGCGAAACCGGGCTTGATGAAATGGCCGTGGTGCTGGGCATGAAAGCGGGCGAAAACGGGTTGGCCGGGCTGGAACGGATCGGCTTTCCCACGGTCTCCACCCCGCCTGCCGTCAATGACTGGGTGATGGTGCACGCCATCAGCCGTCAGGAAAGCGAATTTGACCAGCACCGCGAAAGCCATGCGGGCGCGCGCGGGGTGATGCAGTTGATGCCGGGCACCGCGCGCGAACAGGCGGGCAAGCTGGGGATCAACTACCTGTCCGCCGATCTGACCGCCGCGCCGCATTACAATATTCAGCTGGGCGATGCCTATTTCGCCCGGATGATGAGCTATTACGGCGGGGCCTATCCGCTCGCGGTGGGGGCGTACAATGCCGGGCCGGGGCGCGTGAACCAATGGCTGCGGCTGAACGGCGATCCGCGCCGGGGCGATACCGACTGGGTCACCTGGGTCGAGAAGATCCCGGCCAATTTCGAAACCCGCTATTACATCATGCGGGTGATCGGCAATGCGGTGACCTATTCGCATATGTATCCCGCCGAAGCGGGCCTGCCGCGCCCGGTCGATGCCTTCCTGCGTTGATCCTCGCCACGATATGAAAGTTCAGGGCCAACCGATCACGCCTGCGGGCATGGCTGCGTTAAAGGCGCGCTATGACCTGCTGCTCGGCAGTGAACGCCCGGCGATTGTCGAGATTGTCAGTTGGGCGGCGGGCAATGGTGATCGCTCGGAGAATGGCGATTACCTTTATGGCCGCAAGAAAATGCGCGAGATCGACCGCGAACTCGCGCATCTGATCCGCCGGATGAAGGCGCTGCGGGTGGTTGATCCGACGGCGCAGATTGACCGCAGCCGGGTATTTTTCGGAGCGCGGGTGGTAATTGCTGACACGGATGACAACAGCCAAACCGTGACGCTGGTCGGCGATGATGAACAGGATGCAGGCGCTGGCCTGATCGGCTGGAACTCCCCGCTCGCCAAGGCATTGCGCGGGGCACAGGTGGGCGATCTGCGGATGGTCTCCGTGCCATCGGGCAGCCGCGAGTGGGAAGTGTTGAGCATCGCCTATGACTAGGCTTTTCGCCTCTGTAGGTGTGGCCGCCGCCCTGCTGATCGCCGCGCCGTTGGCTGCGCGTGACAGCCTTGGGGTGTATGACGGGTGGGCCGCGTTCAAGGATGTGAGGCCGCTGCGCTGCTATGCCATCGCCAAGGCGCAAGGATCACCGCCCGCCCCCGCCTATGCGACAGTGTCAACATGGCCGGAAAGGAAGGTCCGCGGGGCGCTGCACCTGATGCTGTCGCGCGAGGTGGCGGAGAAGGCTCCGGTGCGGCTGGTGATCGGCGCAAACCGTTTCACCCTCGTCGCCAAGGGCCGCAATGCCTGGGCCAAGGACGCGCGCGACGATGCTGCCATCATCGCCGCGCTGCGCTCTGCCAGCCGGATGAGCGTATCGGCAAGCAGCACCAAAAGCGGCAGGTTTACTGACCGCTATGCCCTTGCCGGAGTGGCAACGGCGATGGATGCGACCACCGTGGCTTGTGCCAAGCCTAGCTGACGAAACGCTTGAAAAATTCAACAAAGATGCTACGTCGAAACCATCACGTCCCCGGCATGCCGTCTTGAGGCGCTCGAAAGAGCAGACATCAGCTCAAGGCCGCTCCCGGGGACAAATTTTTTGGAATTGCCGATGGCAACTGCAATCTTAGTTGATGGGGCCTTTTTCCTTCGTCGCTTCAAAAAATGCTTTCCAGACCATGACCATACCGACCCAGCTTCGGTTGCTCATGGTCTTGGGCTACTCGCCTATTGGCATCTAGCCCTCAAGATCGGTCCAGCGCGGCTGACCGAGGAGGTCCATAAGTATCAATCGAACTTATCTGAGTCCCCGGAGTTTTATCGTCTGTTCTTTTACGATTGCCCTCCTCTCACGAAGCGGATGCACACGCCGGTGAGCAAAAGGTCGATCAATTTTGCGACGAATGAGGACGCAAAGTTCAGGTTGGCTGTGCACGAGGAAATTCAGAAAATCCGAAAGGTAGCTTTGCGCCTCGGTCGCTTGAACGACACGTCGCTTTGGCGACTGAAGGAAGGTGCGACGAAAAGGCTCATCGAGTCACCAAATGACTTTATCCCAACAGATGAAGACTTTGAGATCGATACAAAGCAAAAAGGGGTCGATATGCGTCTTGGCCTCGACGTCGCGTCGCTCGCTTTCAAGAAGCAAGTTGATCAGATTGTACTCGTTGCAGCCGATGCTGACTTTGTACCCGCTGCAAAACTCGCTCGGCGTGAGGGAATGGACGTCGTCTTGGACCGAATGGGTGAAGCGCGAGCAGCAAAAGATCTGATCGATCACGTAGACGGTATTCGAGATTGCTACCTCCCCAGACCCGAAAGGCCTGCTCAATGAATCTCATGACCATCCCGGGCCTCAGCGACCCGGTGCCTGCCGCGCGTGACATCACGCCGCGCGCCGACGGGCGTATTGACCTGCTCGGTCTGTCTCGGCCGCGCATTCGCGAGTTGTTTACCGAGGCTGGCCTGGACGCCAAAGCCGCCAAGCTGCGCGCCAAGCAGGTGTTCCACTGGCTCTATCACCGCGGCGTCACCGATTTCGACGCGATGACCGACATCGCCAAGTCGATGCGCCCGTGGCTCAGCGAACGCTTTGTGATCGGGCGGCCAAAGATTGTCGAGGCGCAGCACTCCTCCGATGGCACCCGCAAATGGCTACTGCGCACCGCCGATGGCCACGATTACGAGATGGTGTTCATCCCCGATGAAACGCGCGGCACGCTGTGCGTTTCATCGCAAGTCGGCTGCACGCTCAATTGCACCTTCTGCCACACCGGCACGATGCGGCTGGTGCGCAACCTGACGCCGGGCGAGATTGTTGGCCAGGTAATGCTGGCGCGCGATGCGCTGGGCGAATGGCCGAAAGCCGGAACCACCGCGAATCCCCGCGCAGGCGGGGACCTCGTGCCGCATGGCGCTCCCCCGGCTGAGGCCCCCGCCGTCGCGGGGGCGCACGAAGTCGACGATGAGGATGAGGATGATGAGGCGGGCCACTACACCGCCGATGGCCGCCTGCTGACCAACATCGTGATGATGGGCATGGGCGAACCGCTGTATAATTTCGATCATGTGCGCGATGCCTTGATGCTGGTGATGGATGGCGACGGCCTTGCCCTGTCCAAACGCCGCATTACCCTGTCGACCAGCGGCGTGGTGCCGATGATGGCGCGCTGCGGCGCTGAAATCGGCGTCAACCTCGCGGTGTCCTTGCACGGCGTGCGCAAGGATGTGCGCGATGAATTGGTACCGCTGAACAAGAAATACGGGCTTGAAGACCTGCTACAGGCCTGCGCCGATTACCCCGGTGCATCCAACGCACGGCGCATCACGTTTGAATATGTGATGATCAAGGGCAAGAACGATTCCGATGATGACGCGCGCGAATTGGTGCGGCTGCTCAAAGCCTATAATCTGCCCGCCAAGGTCAACCTGATCCCGTTCAACCCATGGCCCGGCAGCGGCTATGAATGTTCCGACCCCGACCGCATCCGGCGTTTTTCCAACATCGTGTTCGAAGGCGGCATTTCCGCCCCGGTGCGCACGCCAAGGGGGCGCGATATTGACGCGGCCTGCGGCCAGTTGAAAACCGCTGCGGAAAAGAAATCACGCGCCCAGCGCGATCGCGAAGCAGCGGCGGCGGCCGCCGTCTAGCCTGACCGATGGACGCGCCGCTCAGCCGCCCAATCGAAGCCATCTGCACCGGCACCGCCCGACCCTTCAACGGCGCGGAACTGAGCGCGATCATGAAGCGCCCGCGCGAAGGCAAGGTGCAGGTGCTGGCCGATGGCCTCGCGCCCGATGAACAGGCCGACCGGCACCACCACGGCGGGCCGGACATGGCGCTGCACCTCTACCCGCTCGATCACCATGATGACTGGGCCGAGGTGCTTGGCCCTCACCCGCTATTGGCCGAACCCGGCTGCTTTGGATCGAACCTTGCGGTGCGCGGGTTGACCGAGGACATGGTGCATATTGGTGATCGCTTCCGGCTGGGGCCCAAGACGACCGGGGCGCTGATCGAAATCAGCCAGCCGCGCCAGCCGTGCTGGAAAATCGAACATCGCTTTGATCGCAAAGGCATGGTTGCGCGCATCGTAACGACGGGGCGCTGCGGGTGGTATTTCCGGGTGATCGAGGCGGGCGACGTAGCGGCGGGCGATTCGCTGGAGCGAGTCGCAATCGGAGCAACAGATTGGAGCGTCGCGCGGGTGTTTCGCGCGCTAATGGCCGGGAAAGCCACCGCTGCCGAACTTGAAGAACTCACTGCGCTTGCCCCGCTCAGCAGCAAATTGCGAGAAAAAGCGGCGCAGAAACAGGGTTAGCAACGGCTTGTCGCGCGCCAACGCCGGTTCATCCAACCCTGCTGCTTCCTGCTAAGTCCGTTCATGCTACATTCGCTTTAGATGAACGATAACGGTCGTGCTCCATCGGGGAGCCCTCACAAGGGAAACGACCATGAAACACCTCGCCATCTTCGCCGCTGCCGGTTCGCTGGCGTTTTTTGCCGCCCCAGCGCAGGCGGTCGAGCTGCCTTCTGCACCGGCTGTCGCGGCGTTCAACCACAGCGCGAACCCCATGGTGCCGGTCGCCTCCTATGATCGAGATCGCTATGATGATCGCCGCAAATACCGCGGACGTGACCGCGATGATCGCCGCTACAGCCGTGATCGCCGCCATCATAACGACCGCTACGATGGCCGTCGTCTAAGCCGCAACGACCGCGTGTGGCGCGGCAATGACGGGCGCTATCGCTGCCGCCGCGATGATGGCACCGTGGGTCTGGTGATCGGTGCCGGTGTGGGCGCGCTGCTGGGCCGCGAAGTCGACAATCGCGGTGATCGCACGCTCGGCACCGTGCTTGGCGCAGTCGGCGGCGGCTTGCTGGGCCGCGAAGTCGACCGGGGCGGCGCACGCTGCCGATGATTCCTGACGAGGCGGGCTTGCCCCCAATGGCAAGCCCGCCTCGTTACCGTGCCCCGTTCATGACTCTTTAAAGCGGGAACCAGCATGGATGATGATAATGATGCCGTGAATAGCAGCCAACCAAAAGGAACTGCCGTGAAGAAACTAGCGATAATTCTCGCCGCTGGCGCAATGACGCTCCCGATCGCTGCGCCTGCGCAAGCCGATCCCCCGCCGCACGCGCCCGCATATGGCAAGCGCGCCAAGGACAGGATTTATAATGATCGCGGCCACTATCTCGAACCGCGCCGCCTGAGCCGTAATGATCGTGTGTGGCGCGGGGATGATAACCGCTATTACTGCCGCAGGGACAATGGCACCACCGGTCTGGTGATCGGCGCAGGCGTAGGCGCGCTGGCCGGGGCCGAACTTGCGCGCGACAAGACGCTTGGTGCGGTGATCGGCGGTGTGACAGGCGGTCTGATCGGTCGTGAAATCGACCGCGGCGAGCTGCGCTGCCGATAAACTCAGGCGGCGGCGCGCGTCTCGCGGATTGAAGCGCGCCGCTGGCCCTGTTAGCGATGGCTTATGCCCATCGTGACCCATCTACCCGCATGACCCGCCCCGCTGTGCTGGTAACTGGCGGGGCGACCCGCATCGGCGCGGAGATCGTGCGCGGCTTTGCTGCGGCAGGCTGGCACGTGGTGATCCATTCGCGCAGCTCCGGCACAGAGGCCGATACGCTCGCCGCCAGCTTGCCCTCTGCCGAAACGGTGCAATTCGACCTTGCCGATGATGAAGCCGCGGTCGCCGCGATCATCGCGCTGGCTGCGCGGCTGCCCGATTGGCGCTGTCTGGTGAATTCGGCTGCGGTGTTCGAATATGACGGCGCAATTGCGCTCGACCCGGCGACCAACCGGGCGGCGATGCAGGTCAACGCGCTCGCCCCGGCGCGGCTGGCGCAGGCCTTTCTTGCCCATGCGGTGAGCGTGAGTGTGCGCAGCGTGATCAACATCACCGACATGAAGATCGAAAACACCAACCCCGATTTCTTCAGCTACACCATGTCCAAACACGCGCTGGCCGCCACCATCGGCATGATCGCCAAAAGCGAGGCTTTCGCGGACGCGCGCATTTATGGTCTCGCGCCGGGGGCGGTGCTGGCCAGCCATGATCAGCGCGAGGAGGAAACCGAGGTTTCGCACCGCATGAACCTGCTGAAACGCAAGACCGGCGCGGATGAAATCGCCGCTGCGGCGGTGTTTCTGGCGAGCGGCGCGCTGGCGAGCGGGCAGACTGTGTTCGTCGACAGCGGACAGTACCTGCTGGATCAGCCGCGCGACGTGATCTGGCTGGCGCGCGCAGCGGCAGCGGGCGGCGCGGCTAACGGGCTCTGACCAGAACCCGCCCGTTGCGAAAGCCGCACTTTTGAGTAACATAACGCATTAAACACACGAAAGAGTCCGCATGAGCAGAACCCTCCTCGATCGCTTCCTCTCGCGCGGCGTCAGGCATGGCCGCCTTGGCGTGGTGTTCGCCGATGGCAGCACCAACACTTATGGCACCCCTGCCCCCGGCTTTCCCGAGATTGTGCTGCGCTTCACCGATGCCAAGGTGCCGCGCGACATCATTCTTGATCCGCGTCTGGGCGCGGCAGAAGCCTTCATCGATGGCCGCCTGCTGATCGAGGAAGGCGACGTGATGGGCCTCATCAGCCTGCTGCGCGCCAACAACGCCTGGGACAAGGGCGGCGATATCGGGCGGCCCAGCCTTATCAAACGGCTGATCAACCACGCCAGCTTTGCCGCTGAACAGATCAACAACCGGGTCGGATCGAAAAAGAACGTCGCGCATCACTATGACATCGGCAACGCGCTCTATGCGCTGATGCTGGACAGTGAACACTGGCAGTATTCCTGCGCCTATTGGCCGCGCGATGACATGACGCTGGGCGAGGCGCAGGGTGCAAAGCTGGCGCATATCGCCAAAAAACTGGCTTTGTCGCCGGGGCAGAGGGTGCTGGATATTGGCTGCGGCTGGGGCGGGATGGCGATCCATCTGGCGCGCCACCACGATGTTCACGTAACCGGGATCACCCTGTCAGAAGAACAGGCCGCGCTCGCCCGGGAAAAGGTGCGCGCGGCGGGGGTTGCCGACAAGGTCACCATCAGCCTCGAAGATTACCGCGATACCGCCGCTTCGGGCCGCCGGTTCGACCGGATCGTATCTGTCGGAATGTTTGAACATGTCGGGCGCGCGCAGTTCGAAACCTTTTTCAAAGCCTGCGCCCGGATGCTGGCCGATGATGGGGTGATGTTGCTGCACACCATCGGCCGCATGGGCAGCCCCGGCACCACCGATGCCTTTACCCGCAAATATATCTTCCCCGGCGGCTATATCCCGGCGCTGTCGGAAACGGTCGCGGCATCGGAGAAGTTCCGCCTGATCGCTTCCGATGTCGAAACGCTACGGCTGCATTACGCCAAGACGATCCGCGTGTGGTATGACAACTGCGTCACCCACCGCAGTGCGATCATCGGCCTGCACGATGAACGGTTTTACCGGATGTGGACGTTCTATCTGGCGGGCGCGGCCACGGTGTTTGAATATGGCAGCATGTGCAATTACCAGATCCAGTTCATCCGCAGCCGCCACGCGTTGCCGATCACCCGCAATTATCTGCTAACCGGAAATTAAGCCGCCTCCCCCGCGCCGGGGCGATTGCGCGGGCGGTAAACTGGGCCAAACCCCATCAGCGCCGCGCCCACCAGTGGCAGCGCCACCACCCACCAGCGGATGCCTGAAATGCTGTCCGGGCTGGCGATGGTCAGCCCTGCGGTCGCCCCCAACCCCGCGCAGATCGCCACCACGCCCAGCACCGCGCGCAGTCGTGGCACAGTGCGCCCGCCCCGGATCGGGCCGAAGCTGCGTTCGTGCCGCGCGAAAATCACAATCAGCGGCAACAGCGCAAGAATATAGATCGCAATCCACAGCGGCCGCGAAAGCCACCATGCGCCCGTGCCGGGGATCGTATCGAGGCCCACCCCGCCAAATGCCAGCCAGCTGACTGTCATCACCAGCACAAAGGCCGTGAGATGCCACAGATAAACGGTCATGATCATCCCGTTCATCAGCACGGTCGCTGTCCAGACGCCCAGATTGTTCAACATCCTGCGGCCCAGCGGTTCAAGCGCGAGCACCAGTCCGACCTGCACCACGCCCAGGGCAAACAGCGCCAGCGTCGGCGGCAATGAATTGGAAAATCCGCCGGGGGCGGACACCATCGAAACAGGGTAAAAGCCATAAACCGTGATCGAAATCAGCACGGCCAGCCCCACCCCAAACCACGCCAGCGCAAACAGCCGGTTGTCGAACCGCCCGGCGCGCCACGCGAAACCAAGCTGATGAATCGCCAGAAACACCCACAGGAAATTGGTGAAATTGATGTACGGCACACCAACCGTAAAGGTCAGCCAATCGGTCAGCATTGCCGCCGGGATAAACACCGCAAAACTCAACCAGCCAAACCGCGCCCACGCCCGGTAAGCGATCGGGGTGAAGGCCGTTACCAGCAGATAAACCGCCAGGAACCACACGGGGATCAACGCGGCCTCGGTTGCCATGCGGATCTGTTCGCGCGGCAGGCCAGCCTGCGTCAGCACCACCGCCAACGCCGCCCACAGCAGCAAAACCGGGAACGTTGGGGTGATCAGCCGTTGCACCCGGTTCGCCAGCCAGTCGCGATACACGCCCGCCTGCCCCGGCGCGGCCTTGCGCGTGATCACCTCCCAGCTCACCGAATTGGAATAGCCGCCGACCAGAAAGAACACTGGCATCACCTGAAAACCCCAGGTCAGCCAATGCGTCCACGATGCCACCGACAGCAGATCCCCGCGCCGCAGCGCGCCCGCTTCGTCCACGTAAAGCCCGGCCATCAGCCAGTGCCCGAACACCACCGCGAGAATCGAGACCGCGCGCAGAAAATCGACCCAGCGGTTGCGCTCCTCCGGCGTATGCACCGCCAAATCGCGCGCCTTGCTCCACATCTGCAACATCATGCCCCCCTGAAAATCGCTATAATGCTATCCCCTCAACGCCTTGGGAAACAAGTCTGACCAAAGCATTGATGCGCGCGCGACCGCCTGCTAACGCGCGCGGCGTTCTTTCATCAAGGAAATTCCCCATGCCCGATATCAAGCGCGTCGTCCTCGCCTATTCTGGCGGGCTTGATACCAGCGTCATCGCCAAGTGGCTGAGCACTGAACGCGGGCTGGAAGTGGTGACGTTCACCGCCGATCTGGGGCAAGGCGAGGAAATCGAACCCGCCCGCGCCAAGGCCCGCGCGATGGGCATTCCCGATCATCACATCTTCATCGAAGACCTGCGCGAAGAATTCGTGCGCGATTTCGTGTTCCCGATGATGCGCACCAATGCCCGCTATGAAGGCGATTACCTGCTCGGTACCAGCATCGCGCGCCCGTTGATTTCCAAACGGCTGGTGGAAATCGCGCATCAGACCGGCGCGGATTTCATCGCCCACGGCGCCACTGGCAAGGGCAATGATCAGGTGCGGTTCGAACTTTCCGCCTATGCGCTTGACCCGGATATCAAAGTGATCGCCCCGTGGCGCGAATGGGATCTGACCAGCCGCACCGCACTGATCGCATGGGCCGAAGCACACCAGATTCAGGTGCCAAAGGACAAGCGCGGCGACAGCCCGTTTTCAACCGATGCAAACCTGCTGCATACCTCGTCCGAAGGCAAAGTGCTCGAAGACCCGTGGGAAGAAACCCCCGATTACGTCTATTCGCGCACGGTAAACCCGGAAGACGCGCCCGATACGCCCGAATATATCACCATCGATTTCGAACGCGGTGATGGGGTGGCGCTGAACGGTGATGCGATGTCACCCGCCACGCTGCTGACCGCGCTGAACGACCTCGGCCGCAAGCATGGGATCGGGCGGCTCGATCTGGTCGAAAACCGCTTTGTCGGGATGAAATCGCGCGGGATGTACGAAACCCCCGGCGGCGAAATCTACGCCCGCGCCCATCGCGGGATAGAACAGATCACGCTGGATCGCGGCGCAGCGCATCTGAAAGACGAGCTGATGCCGCGCTATGCCGAACTGATCTACAACGGCTTCTGGTTCTCGCCCGAACGCGAAATGTTGCAGGCCGCGATTGACCATAGCCAGGACAAGGTGAGCGGCACCGTTCGGCTCAAGCTGTACAAGGGGCTGGCCAGCGTGGTCGGGCGCAAATCGCCGCACTCGCTCTATTCCGAAGCGCACGTCACGTTTGAGGATGACGCCGGGGCCTATGATCAGAAGGACGCCGAAGGCTTTATAAAGCTCAACGGCCTGAGGCTGCGGCTGCTCGCCCGGCGCAACCGCGCTGGGTAGATGCGCGCCTTCGCGCGACGCTTGATCCGAGTCGCCGCGCGGGGTGCTGCGTCTGAGGGCGCGCGCATGACCATTTGCAGGCGGTTTTGTGCGCGTTCCTGCGCGCCGCACCTGACAAATGCGACAAGCTGTTGACTTATCCACCCGTGTCCACAGGGGATCCGGGCAAAAGTGGAAAACTCAAGGGTGCAGATGTTGCCAGATCGCCAGTTGAAGCGCACTTTCAACTTGTCTTCGGGACACGGATCAACCGGAACAGACCGCCGCAAGGCCTTGAAGTTCTGATGATTTAATTCCCAAGGATGGCGGTGGAACATGTCCACGCGTTCATCGAGAGACGGCTTGGAAGAGGCCTCGGCCAAATGCAAGCGGGCTCGTTTGAGAAGGGCGCGACGCAGGTTCACCGGACAGGCTGGGTGATCTGGCCGAAACGGGTGGCAAGGATGGCGCAAGCCTGAAAAGCCGCAAGCCCGGATCGGCAAAGGGACGCGGTCTCGGCCAGGCAACTGCGCATGGCAGCGAAAACCGGGGCCTTAGGGCTTGGGCAGACGCAGCAGGGCAGGAGCGAAAGCCGGATGCCGGTGCGAGCGCCGGTGACGAAACTCTGATGCGCCAGTCGCAAGACACCAATCGCAAGATTGGGCGAGCAGAGCCAGACATCGGGCGCCAAGTATGCCCTGAACTCAGCGAGGCGGAAGGTCCGCCAGAAGTCTCGCAAGGAACAGGGGATCCACGCGCTGGTGAGAGTGGGGTCGGCAGCAATGTCGGCCCCATTTGCATTATGGGGCAGATCGGTTGACCTGACCCGCCTGTCACAGTGCATCCATACCGCCAACTCATCCTCCCGGTTTCGAGTCGCAGGCCCGCAAACCAGCGCAAATCAGCGGCTCCGGCTGCGCGCGGGTTGCATCGCTTCATCGCGAATCCGGGGCGTTTCATGCCGCGCCTGAACCGTGCCAGCGATGAAATGCTGAGCCGGTTTGCCTAATCCACCCCCGCCGATCTATCCGCCCCGCCATGCGAAGCGGAATGCGCATCGATGGCCTCAGGGCCCGCAGCATCCAGACGGCGGTGATCGCCGCGATGCTTGCAATCGTGCCACTGGCCGCATCCTCCGCCGCTGCACCCGATGCCGATACCGCGCCGATCGATCCCGCCACCAGCGCCGCCGTGATCGAACTGGTGCCATTGCAGCCCGACGCCGAGGTTACCGCGCCCGCAGCCGAGATCGCCGCCGATGCGCCTTCTGCGCCGCAGGAAACCGCGCTCGGCCGGGGCAGCGCGTCCTATTACGCCGCCAGGTTCCACGGACGCCGCACCGCCAGCGGCGAGGCGTTTGACAACCGCGCGATGACCGCCGCGCACCGCACCCTCCCCTTTGGCAGCACCGTGCGGGTCACCAACCCGGCCACTGGCGCCAGCGTGGTGGTGCGGATCAACGATCGCGGCCCCTTCACCCGTGGGCGATTGATCGACGTCAGCCGCGCCGCTGCCGAGCAGCTTGGCCTGATCGCTCCCGGCCACGCCACGGTTGAACTGGCGCTGATCGAGGGTTGAGGCGGCCCGGTAGGAGACACAGGTTACACTGTCCAGGAACCGAAAACCTGCCCCGCAGCCGCCCGGTCAATCGCTCGCCCCACCTTCGCTTAAGTGGCCTTCGCTGTCATCGTCCTCGCAGAACGCGTCTGCGTCCAGATCGTCCGCGTCGTAGCCGTCGTCCTCATCATCCCAGTCATGGATCACCGGGGGCCTAAGCAATCGGTCAAGCCGCGCATCAAACTCCTGTCCGGCGCGGTTGATCCCGGCGCGGCATTCCAGCCGATCAAGCCGCGCCAGATGGGCGAGCAGCAGGCGGCTGTCGAACCGGGTGCGGGTGGCAACCTCCTCGCCGTGGTAGAACACGCTTTCGGTGACGCCGTTCAAGGCCCGGTCGGCGAGCACTTCTTCCACCTGCGGCCGGGCGAGCACCAGCGCGGCATCCCACAATTCGCGAAACTCCCACGATGCGCGCCGCATCCGGTAGAGATGCTGGCGCGAAACCCCCACCTGAGCCGCCACCGCCCGCACATTGCCCCACTGCGCCAGCGTGCGAAGAAACGCCGCCTGCGTTTCGCGCGCGAGATCGGCGGAGAAATGCGCCGGATCAGCAGCGGAGGATTGCGCCGCAGGGGCGGTGCCGGGCGCGGCTGCGGGCGTGGTCAGCGCGGTGTGAGGGGCATTGTGCGACATGGCGGGCGCGGCTCCGTGGCGAAAGGCGAGGGAGTCGCTGAGGGTAGCGGGGGGTGGGGGGAGTAGGAAAGGGGGGGCACGTAAGTTCTGCCATTCAGGGCAGGCTCATAACTTGTGGGTAAACGGTTGAGAAAGTCGCAAACAAGCGATATTGAATCGCGAACAGAGGAAATTTTAGGCAATTTATGACAGAGCTAACGGCTCCCTTCCCGGCAACAGATCGGGTAGTATATGGACGCAATCCGCTCCACGAAGTTATATGTCAGGTTCGGTTCCCTCCGCTCCTTCGCCTTCAAGCGCAACCACCCTTTGAGTTTCAGGAAGCTATCCAGTCGCACTTCCCGATCTACGGGCAACCTGAACACCAGCTTGATCTGCCGATTCAGATAGCCGAAATCGTTCCAAACATCAGTCGGATTCCATCTCATCGCTTCTTAAGTGAAGACGAAGATAGAACAGTAACTCTTCAACAGGATTTTTTAGCGCTTACATGTTCGAAATATAGTTCGTGGCAAGATTTTTCAGAGCTGCTCTTCGACACATTGAAGGCATTTTGCGATGTCTACAAACCAAGCTTCTTTACCCGCATTGGCCTTAGATATCAAAATATGATTAGGAAGGATTGGATTGATGAATCTGTTGATTGGACAGACCTCATCAATCAGAGTCTCGTAGGCCCACTCGCAGATAAAGAATTAGAAGATCGACTATTTAATGCGCGCTCGTCACTGATGTTAAATCTAGGTAATCATGGGGACAAGGTTCACTTTCAATATGGCCTTGCAGAACTTGATAATTGCAAATGTTTTATTTTAGATTTTGATTATTTTTTCGACACAAAAGTTGAGATTACGGAGGCTGAGAATGTCATTAACCGACTCTATGGCTACAGCGGACCGGCCTTCCACTGGGCGATCACCAAGCGGCTTCATGAGGCAATGGAGCCACGATAGCGGGGAGGGGGTTACTCGGATCGGGACCGTCGATAGCTATATTGGAGGCCAAGTCGCGTTTCTCACCCAAATCGCTACAACCGGCGAAGTCGGCCTTAGCGCTCCGTCGGCTAAGAGAGCTTTTTTGATCGCTCTAGTTCAAGCATTAGACGTTTCAAAGATGGATGATGCATTGAACGCACTGTCACTATTAGAGTTTGAAGTTCGCGATCTGGATATTAGGATGCCAATGGCAGACCCTACGCCACTTGCACTTAGTTACTTTGATGGCGAATTTACACCTGTCCCATTTGATTTTGACGATGAGTAAGGCAGGGTTGCTTGACCTATCTTACGATCTACGCGAAACCATCTCTTGATCGGATTCGACAAGGTGAAGTCTTGTCGAAAGTTCCGAACATATTAGCGGACCGGGCAACAGGTGAGCCACAACTTGTCCCTCATGAATATGCGAAGGTTGTGACGCCGGATTGCGACATTGAGCGCCACTGGGAGGATGTGAAAGCGGGTAGACCGCGACCAGAAGCAAAACTACACTTTGTTATTGGGTGGCCAGCTTCAGATAGGACAATATTTCCAGCAGCCGTGTGGGGAAAGATCAAAAAGTCCGATCAGATTAGCAGCCAAGCCCTTGAGTCTTGCCCAAGTGATTGCGACTTGGAGGGCTCTGGCCTTCCAGCTTTGATTTTTGACTTCCGCACAATGTTTTCGATGCCTGCGGATCTAATTTACAGCCATATTAACCAACAAAAAATCCAAAGGCGAACACAACTTCAGTCGCCTTACCGTGACCACTTCATACAGCGATTTAGTTCATACTTTGGACGGGTAGCTCTCGAAAAGAATCACGAATTTCCCGGCCTATAACATCTGACTAGCCTTTGGGTTGTTCGTTTTCCAATCGATCAGCAGCGCCAGATACTGCCCTGAAAACGACCGCGGCTCTTTCACCATTCTTCGACAAGCTCAGGACAGGCCTGCTCCGGTGTCCCAAACGGCAACCACCTCCCCGCCGCGCACCCCGCCCTCCCACTCGTCACCCTGAACTTGTTTCAGGGTCCATTGCGCCGCAAGCGCCGACTGTGCGGGCCGCAGCATGGATGCTGAAACAAGTTCAGCATGACGGGGAGGCGAGGAGGGTGTGGGGCTTCGAGCGTCGTACACCCACCCCCGGCCCCGATAACCGCCCCGGCGCAGGCAAGCTCTCCCCCACGGGGGAGGCTGCATCTTGGCGGCTTGGCGCGAACCATCATGATGCCCCCGCCCTTTGACCCCGGCCTGCGCCGGGGCAGGCGGGCTCAGGGCAGGCTTCCGGTTGGTGCCACCCCTCTGCGCCTCTCCTTTCCTCTGCGGTCTCTGCGTGAAACAGATTTCAGGCGCGGTGGTTGGGGCGAGTCCCCTCCACCATCCTTCGGATGGTCCCTCCTTCGACAAGCTCAGGACAGGCTCTCCCCCACGGGGGAGGATCGCGTTTGCCGACAGAGGCCCCCGCCTGCGCGGGGGTTCACTTGGGGAGGGACGCCAGATACCGCCCCGTATGCCAACGGCAACCACCTCCCCGCCGCGCACGCCGCCTTACCACTCCTCACCCTGAACTTGTTTCAGGGTCCATTGCGCCGCAAGCGCCGACTGTGCGGACCGCAGCATGGATGCTGAAACAAGTTCAGCATGACGGGTCGGCGAGGAGGGTGTGGGGCTTCGAGCGTCGTACACCCACCCCCGGCCCCGATACCCGCCCCGGCGCAGGCAAGCTCAGGACAGGCTCTCCCCCACGGGGGAGACTGCATCTTGGCGGCTTGGCGGCTTGGCGCGAACCATCATGAGGCCCCCGTCCTTCGACCCCGGCCTGCGCCGGGGCAGGCAGGCTCAGGAGGCCCCCGCCTGCGCGGGGGTTCACGTGAGAAGGGGCGCCAGATACTGCCCCGTAAACGACCGCGGCTCTTTGACGACCTGTTCGGGAGTACCAACGGCAACCACCTCCCCGCCGCGCACGCCGCCCTCTGGCCCGAGGTCGATGATCCAGTCCGCAGTCTTGATCACGTCGAGGTTGTGTTCGATCACCACCACCGAATTGCCGCCCTCCACCAGCCGGTGCAGCACTTCGAGCAGTTTGCGCACATCCTCGAAATGCAGGCCGGTGGTCGGCTCGTCGAGGATATAGAGCGTCTGCCCGGTGCTGCGCCGCGCGAGTTCTTTGGCCAGCTTCACCCGCTGCGCCTCGCCGCCCGAGAGCGTCGTCGCCTGCTGGCCGACCTTGACGTAGCCGAGGCCGACTTCGTTCAGCATCCGCATCTTCTCGCGGATGGAAGGCACGGCTTTGAAGAAGGTTTCCGCATCCTCGATCGTCATGTCGAGCACGTCGGCGATGCTGAGGCCTTTGAACTTCACCTCCAGCGTTTCGCGGTTGTAGCGTTTGCCGCCGCATTCCTCGCACGTCACGTAGACATCGGGGAGGAAGTGCATTTCGATCTTGATGAGGCCGTCGCCCTGGCACGCCTCGCACCGGCCGCCCTTGACGTTGAAGCTGAAGCGCCCCGGTTTGTAGCCGCGCGCGAGGCTTTCGGGCAGGCCGGCGAACCAGTCGCGGATCTGGGTGAAGGCGCCGGTGTAGGTGGCAGGGTTGCTGCGCGGGGTGCGGCCGATGGGCGACTGGTCGATCTCGATCACCTTGTCGCAATATTCCAATCCGGTGATGGCGTCATGCGCGCCCGCGATCACCCGCGCGCCGTTGAGCACCCGCGCCGCGCCCGCTTGCAACGTGTCGATGGTGAGCGATGATTTGCCCGATCCGGATACCCCGGTGATGCAGGTGAAGGTGCCGAGCGGGATCTTGGCCGTCACGCCTTTCAGATTGTTGGCGCGCGCGTTCTTGACCGTGATGTGGTGCCCGTTGCCCTTGCGGCGCTTTGCCGGCACCGCGATCTTGCGGCGGCCAGTGAGGTAATCGGCGGTGAGCGATCCCTTGGCCTTGAGGATGTCCTTGAGCGTCCCTTGCGCGACGATCTCCCCCCCATGTACCCCTGCGCCGGGGCCGAGGTCAACGATGTGGTCAGCGGTGCGGATGGCGTCCTCGTCATGCTCGACCACGATGACGGTGTTGCCGAGATCGCGCAGGCGTTTGAGGGTTTCGAGCAGGCGGTCGTTGTCGCGCTGGTGGAGGCCGATGCTGGGCTCGTCGAGGACGTAGAGCACGCCCGACAGGCCGGAGCCGATCTGCGAGGCGAGGCGGATGCGCTGGCTCTCACCGCCGGACAGGGTGCCGCTGGTGCGGTCGAGGTTGAGGTAATCGAGCCCGACATTGTCGAGGAAGCCCAGCCGCTCGTTGATTTCCTTCAGGATCGCCTTGGCAATCTGCGATTGCTGCGGGGTGAGCTGCGCGTCGAGCGCGAGGAACCACGCCTTGGCGTCCGCGACGCTCATCGCCACCGGGGTCGCGATGTCGGTGCCCGCGATCCTGACGCTGAGCGCCTTTTCGTTGAGCCGCTTGCCGCCGCACACTTCGCAGGGCTGCGCGGTTTGATATTTCGACAGCTCCTCACGCATCCAGGTGCTTTCGGTCTGCATCAGGCGGCGATTGAGGTTGCCGATCACGCCTTCGAACGCCTTGTTGACGGTATATTCGCGGCGGCCATCCTTGAAGGTCAGCGGCACTGGCATCCCGCCTGTGCCGTGGAGGATGATCATCTTCTGGTCGGGTTCCAGCTCGGCCCACGGGGTGGTGAGGTTGAAGCCGTAAGCCTTCGCCAGCGACGCCAGCACCTGCATATAATAGGGCGACGGCGGGTTGGACTTGGCCCACGGCACCACCGCGCCTTGCTTCAATGTCAGCGCCTCGTTCGGCACCACCAGTTGCGGGTCGAACAGCTGCTTTTCCCCGATCCCGTCACACGCCGCACACGCGCCTTGCGGGGCGTTGAAGCTGAACAGGCGCGGTTCGATGGCTTCCAGCGTGAAGCCGGAGACCGGGCAGGCGAATTTTTCCGAAAAGACGATGCGGTTGGGCGGAAGCCCTGCGCCTTTCATTTTCCCGCCATCCTGAGCGTGCCCCCCCGCGAAGGCGGGGGCCTCAGGAGTATGCGCGCCATTGTCTGAGGTCCCCGCCTGCGCGGGGACTCGCTCAAGATCCGCCAGATCGACATAAGCCAGCCCATCGGCCAGTTTCAGCGCCTGCTCAAACGAATCCGCCAGCCGCGTTTCGATGCCCGGCTTCACCGCGATCCGGTCAACCACCACTTCGATGTCGTGCTTGTATTTCTTGTCGAGCGCGGGGGCTTCTTCAATCGGGTACATCTCGCCGTCGATCCGCACGCGGGTGAAACCGCTGCGCTGCCATTCGGCCAGTTCCTTGCGGTATTCACCCTTGCGCCCGCGCACCACCGGGGCGAGCAGGTAGAGGCGCGTGCCTTCCGGCAGGGTCATCACCCGGTCGACCATCTGGCTGACCGTCTGCGCCGAAATCGGCAGGCCGGTGGCGGGCGAAAAAGGCGTGCCCACCCGCGCCCATAACAGGCGCATATAGTCGTAGATTTCGGTGACGGTCGCCACGGTTGATCGCGGGTTGCGGCTGGTGGTTTTCTGCTCGATCGAGATCGCTGGCGACAGCCCGTCGATGTGCTCGACATCGGGCTTCTGCATCATTTCGAGGAACTGGCGCGCATAGGCCGAAAGGCTCTCGACATAGCGCCGCTGCCCTTCGGCATAGATTGTATCGAAGGCGAGGGATGATTTGCCGCTACCTGACAGGCCAGTGACCACGATCAGCGCGTCGCGCGGCAGGTCAATGTCGATGCCCTTGAGGTTGTGCTCGCGCGCACCGCGAACGGAAATGGTGGTGAGGCTCATGGAGGTGGTCTGTTCCGCAAATGTTCACACAGGTCAAGGGAGCTACGGAAAGGTTTCCGCAATGGACGCCAAATGGGGACGGGTTGCGGGGGTGCAATATGTGGTTCTGGAAGCCTCCAAAACGGCAATATCAGCGCTTGCTGGCACCAAAAACCGGATTAAGCGATTAAAATTCAATTACCAAAGCACTGAATAAAAACACGTTTATAGGCATTTACCGCTACCCTACAGAAAATCTAAAGTCGCCAGAGCCGCGCCCTGCGGTCATCAGAAACTCCTCTTTGCCGATCTCCAGCCGGGTCCTTCAGGGTCGCAACCTGGCTTTATTGCAGAGATTGGTCAGAAGCCGGGGTGTCACGAAATCGCCCCCCAACGCACTTTCAGAACGTCCCGGCTTCTACACTTTGCCCGCCACCAAGGCCCGCTCCCCAGCATCGCCCAGCCAGCGCGCCGCCACGCCCCAGCCTTGCGCGATCACATCCGCCGCCAACGCGGTTTCGGGCAAGCCATCGGCGATCAGGCGTCCATCTTTCAGCACCAGCACCCGGTCGGCATGGTTCATTGCAACGGCAAGATCGTGGAGCACCACCACCACCCCCTGACCTGAGCGCGCGCAGGCCTTGAAATGCGCGATCAGGCTGAGCTGATGCGCGAGATCGAGCGCGGCGAGCGGTTCGTCGGCGAGAATCCAGCGCGGTTCACCCGCCAGCACCCGCGCCAGCAGCACCCGCGCCCGCTCTCCGCCCGATAGCTGGCTGACCGGGCGATGGCGCAGCGGTTCAAGCGCGAGCGCGCAAAGCGCCGCCTCCACCGCTGCCGTCCCCCGGTCACGCCACGGCAAGCGGCCCAGCGCCACCAGATTTTCCACCGCCACATCCCACGCAATATCGGCCGTCTGTGGCAGATAGCCGATGGCCTGCGCGCGGGTGCGCGGCGGAAATGCGGCCAGCGCCTGTCCGTCCAGCATCACACTGCCAGCGGCAGGCTCCAGCAGTCCCGCCAGACCCAGCAGCAGCGATGATTTGCCCGCGCCATTGGGGCCGACAATCGCGGTGATCGTGCCGGGGGTAAGCGCGGCGGAGAGGCTCTGCACCACCGGCTTGCCGCCGCGCGTCAGGGTGAGGTTTTCTGCCGCCAGCATCACAGGCGCCCCCGCCGCATCCGCAGCAGCAGCCACCCGAAAAACGGCGCACCGATCAACGACAGCGCGATGCCGAGCCGCAGTTCCGTCACCAGCGGCAACACCCGCACGATGCTGTCCGCGGCCAACACCAGACACGCGCCCGCCAGCGCGCTGGGGCCGATCAGGCTGGATGGCAGGCGGTCGGTCAGCGGGCGCACCAGATGCGGCACGACCAGGCCGACAAAGCCGATGATTCCGGCCACCGCCACCCCCGCGCCCACGGTCAGCCCCACGCCGATCACCAGCAGCGCCAGCAACCGCGCAGGGTTCAGCCCCATTGAACGCGCCGCGTCTTCGCCCAAGGTCAGCGCATCAAGGCTGCGTGCGGCCAGCGCCAGCACCGCAATCCCGGCGGCGACCAGCGGCGCGGCCAGCATCACCTCGCGCCACGAACGGTCGGTCAGCGCGCCGTTAAGCCACATGACGATTTCCGACAGCGCGAACGGATTGGGTGCGAGCGTGATTGCCAGCGCGGTGAGCGCGCCCGCAAGGCTGGCGATCATCAATCCCGCCAGCGTGAACAGCGCAATCCCGCCGCCCGCACCGCCTGCTGCGTCAGACGATGTGCGCCCGGCGATCAGCGCCAGCAGCGCCATGCCCGTGCCTGCCCCGATCAACGCCAGCAGCGGCAGGCTCCACGCGGCCCATGCAGGCGGGATTAACGCGCCGAGCCAGAAACTCGCCACCGCGCCCAGCGCCGCCATCGGGGCGATGCCGAACAGGCCGGGATCAGCCAGCGGGTTGCGCAGATAGCCCTGCATCGCCGCCCCCGCCGCGCCCAGCCCCGCGCCGATGATGATGGCGAGCACCGCGCGCGGCAGGCGCAGTTCGGCAAGGATCAGCGCGGCATTGGCAATCCCGCTGCCCGCGATGTCGAACGGGTCGATCCACACCCGGCCCGCGAGCAATGACAGCGGCACCAGCACCGCCAGCAGCACAGCAAAGATCAGGGACGCGCGGTTCATGGCAGCTTTGCCCGGATTTGGTCGAGCCGCGCGCTCAGCCCCACCACCGTCCGCCCGCCGCAGAACAGCAGGTGCGGATCGAGCGGTTCGACCTGCGTTGCCCTCAGCCCCGCCAGCAGCGGATGGCGCTGCCCCGCACTGTCGCCCGCCACCAGCAGCAATTCGGGCGGATCGGCCAGCACGGTTTCCAGCGCAGCGAAATCGGCCTGCCCCAGCCCCATCGCATCGGCGTGATTGGCAAAGCCCTTGGCCCGCAGCAGTTCGGCCACCAGCGTCGCGTTGCCCGGCACAATCTCGCCCGGTTGCCACAGCAGCGTGGCAATCGGGCGCGCATGATCAGCGGGCATTGCCGCCTGCGTCATGTCCCGCACGAGCCGTTCGCCTTCCAGCCCGCGACCGGCAATCGCAGCGACTTCGCGCACCTGAGCGATGCTCGCGGCAACCGTTGTGGGACTGCCAAAGGTCTCAACCCGCAACCCCGTGCGTTCGAGCGCCTGCCGGGTCGGCTGCGGCAGGAAGCTGGAGGCCAGCACCAGATCGGGCGCGAGCGCGATTACCTCCTCTGCCGTGCCGCCGGTCACACCGTAGTGCGCGGCCACATCCTGCGGGATCGAGCTGGAGCCGGAATCGCGGCTGTAATGCGACAGCGCCAGCACCTGGCCGGGCGCGGCGACTTCGACCAGAATCGCGTCGATACAGGGGTTGAGGCTGACGATGGTGGGGCCGCTATCACTGGCGTCCGGAGCGCGCTCAGGGGCGCAGGCCACTACCATTAAGACGCTTGGCAACAACGCGCCCGCCAGCAGCGCGCCCTTCCGCACGCGCGCGATCCCATTGCTGTTGCCATCCCGCGCCATATCCGGCCCCGGCGATAGGGCGGCGCGGGCAGGCGTGCAAGCATGGCGTGTGGCCGGACGGCGGGGGTTAAATCTGCGCCCGCACCTGTCCGGTTTCGGGACGCGGGGGCAGCGCGCGCTCGCCGCCGCAGGGGCTTGTCGATAGGGCGGGAACGACCATGCCACACGCGCGCGCCTCCTTTGCGTTTATCGCCCCTGTCAGCCGCTTTGCGCTGCCCGCGATCCCGAACGGCTGGCGCAAACGGATCGCGGTGCTGATCGCCGCAATCACCGTGCCCGCAATGGCCGCGCCCGGCGGGTTTGCCAGTCTGCCCGGCCCTGCGCTGGAAAACACCGCCGCGCTCGCCACCCGCAATGCCGCCGCCGCCGCGCTGCCGTTTGAACGCCCCGGCATGAGCTTTCCGGGATCGGCGTTCTACTACATGGCCGATCCGGCTGGCGCGGCGCTGGTCGCTTTGCCCACGGCCGATCCGCTGACCAAAGGCATGGCCGAGGGCGGACGGGCGCTGGGCGCGCTGATCGATGTGGGCGCGCCTGCCAAACCGTTTTTCTCCGCAGGCGCGGGCCTCACCCACGCCCGCGCGCAGGAATGTCTTGCGCAGGCCGTATGGTACGAAGCCGCCAGCGAAAGCGAGGCCGGCCAGCGCGCGGTGGCGCAGGTGGTATTGAACCGCGTCGCCCATCCATCATGGCCCGCCAGCGTGTGCGGGGTGGTGTATCAGGGATCGCAGCGCAGCACCGGCTGCCAGTTCACCTTCACCTGCGACGGCAGCCTTGCGCGGCGGCCCGTGGGGGCAAGCTGGGCGCGGGCGCAGCGGATCGCGGCTGATGCCCTGTCCGGCAGCGTCTATGCCCCGGTCGGCCATGCCACGCATTACCATACGTTGTGGGTCAATCCGCAATGGGCGGGCAGCCTCGACCATATCGGCACCATTGGCGCGCACCGGTTCTACCGCAATCGCGGCGCGGGGGGCGAAGCGGCGGCGTTCCGCACCGCCTATGCCGGATTTGAACCCGTGGTCAGCGGACGGAGCACTGCCGTCCCGCTGGCCGCAGCCTATGAACCAGCGCCCTCCCGCCCGGTGATCGCCTATGATCCGGGGCCAGTGGCTGCCTCATCCGCCCCATCCGCGAAACCGCCCGCCCCGCAGCAGGCGGACGCCCTGCCGCGCGAACCTGCCAGCGGCACCGGCGCGGTGCGTGAGGAATATGCCCGTGCGGGCCAGTGGAAAGCGCAGCCCGGCAAGCCAGCCGCAACCGAATAACCACCGCGCGCAAACCCGCAGAACAGGGTTAAGCGCCCCGAAACCCTGTTATCACACCAAGCCTTAGCGGCCACGGGGTTATTGCCATTGCTGCGCGCCCAAGCCCCTCCCCGGCGCGTGCATCAATAGCCAGAAAGCCCCTGCCCATGTCCGTCCGATTTGCCCCCGCCCGCAACCCTGCCCGCCTGACCGGCTGGTATGCGCAAGCACGCGGACTGGTGCATCTGGCGCAGGTGAGCGCCGCCAATGATAACGGCGATGACGCGCGGCCCAAGGCGACTTTCGATCCTCTACTGACCGATGCGCTGCGCCACTTTGCCACGCATGGGCTGGGCGCTGTCAATGCGGCGCTGGACAAAGCCGAACACGCCCGCGCGGCAGGCGACACCGAGGCGAACGCGCACTGGCTGGCGATCACCGGAATGTTCGACCGCCGCCGTGCCGCAGCGGCAATCGGCAAAACCGCCTCTGCCTGACATCACCACAGCGACGCTACGGCATTTCCCTGAGCCATTGTTTTGACACATTTAATGCAATTGCGAACTATTTGCAAAGATAGTTGCCGCGTCCGGCCGTTTGGCGGTTGCAATCGCATTTACAGCGGCCTACCGCGCCCTATGTAATGCCTATGTAATGGGTGCCCAGCCGCTCGGGACGGGGCAGGCACCGGCCTTTTGCGCCTTTCACTTCGTCCCGATGGATCAGGGAAGGAAGTCCAATTATGGCCCGCACCAAAATCGCGCTGATCGGCGCCGGTAACATCGGCGGCACGCTCGCTCACCTCGCAGCCACCAAAGGCCTCGGCGACGTCGTGCTGTTCGACATTGCCGAAGGCGTGCCGCAGGGCAAGGCGCTTGACCTGTCGCAGTGCGGCCCGGTCGAAGGGTTTGACGCCCGCATCACCGGCACCACCGATTACGCGGATATTGCAGGCGCGGATGTGGTGATCGTCACCGCTGGCGTCGCGCGTAAGCCCGGCATGAGCCGCGACGATCTGCTCGGCATCAATTTGAAGGTGATGAAGTCGGTTGGCGAAGGCATTGCTGCCAACTGCCCCGATGCTTTCGTGATCTGCATCACCAACCCATTGGACGCGATGGTGTGGGCGCTGCGCGAGTTTTCGGGCCTCCCCGCCAACAAAGTCGTCGGCATGGCGGGCGTGCTGGATTCGGCGCGGTTTGCCACCTTCCTCGCGTGGGAATTCGGCGTTTCGGTGAAGGACGTGAACGCCTTCGTGCTCGGCGGCCACGGCGACACGATGGTGCCGGTGCTGAGCTACTCGACGATCAACGGCATCCCCGTAAAGGACATGGCCAAGATCAAGGGTATTTCCGAAGACCGCCTCGGCGAAATCGTCAAGCGCACCCGCGCGGGCGGCGGTGAGATTGTCGCGCTGCTCGGCACCGGATCGGCGTTTTACGCCCCCGCCACCAGCGCCATTGCGATGGCCGAAGCCTACCTCTACGACCAGAAGCGCATCCTGCCCTGCGCGGTGCAGGTTAACGGCAAGTACGGCGTCGACGGGCTCTATGTCGGCGTGCCGGTGGTGATCGGCGCGGGCGGCGCTGAGGAAGTCATCGAGATCAGCCTGACCGACGAGGAGAAGGCGAACCTCGGCGTAAGCGTCGATGCGGTGAAGGAACTGCTTGAGGCGTGCAAGGCGCTGGATGGCAGCCTTGCGTAAGGCGTCACCCCTCCGTCACCCCGGCGCAGGCCGGGGCCCAGAGGCGGCGGCGGGACTGGGTTCCGGCCCCAAGGTTTTTTGGCGCCAGGGTGACGACTGAATGGATAAGGGCGGCTTCGTCTACATCATGGCGAGCCGCCGCAACGGAACGATTTACATCGGTGTAATCAGCGACTTGCCCAAGAGGGTCTGGGAACACCGCGAAGGACTGATCGAAGGCTTCACGAAGAAATATGGCTGCAAAATGCTGGTCTGGTTCGAACGCCACGACACCATCGAAGCGGCCATCACGCGTGAAAAGCAGATGAAGGAATGGCAGCGGACTTGGAAGCTGCGGCGGATTGAAGAAATGAACCCCGACTGGAACGACCTGTTCGAGTTGGTTTGTAGCTGAACTGGGCCCCGGCCTTCGCCGGGGTGACGAATAAGAGGCGGACCCGAATGAGCATCCTCGTAAACAAAGACACCAAGGTCATCACCCAGGGGATGACCGGCAACACCGGCACCTTCCACACCCAGGCCGCGCTCGATTACGGGACGCAGATGGTTGGCGGCGTGACTCCCGGCAAGGGCGGCACCACCCATATCGGCCTGCCGCAGTTCAACACCGTGGCCGAAGCCAAGGCCGCGACCGGCGCGACCGCCTCGTGCATCTACGTCCCGCCGCCGTTCGCGGCTGACGCGATCTGCGAAGCCATCGATGCCGAGATCGAACTGATCATCTGCATCACCGAAGGCATCCCGGTGCTCGACATGGTTCGCGCCAAGCGCGCGCTGTCGGGTTCCAAGTCGCGCCTGATCGGCCCCAACTGCCCCGGCGTGCTGACGCCGGATGAATGCAAGATCGGCATCATGCCGGCCAACATCTTCAAGAAGGGTTCTGTCGGCATCGTCAGCCGTTCGGGCACGCTCACCTATGAAGCCGTGCACCAGACGACCATGGCGGGCCTCGGCCAGACCACGGCTGTCGGCATCGGCGGCGATCCGGTCAACGGCACCAACTTCATCGACATGCTCGACCTGTTCCTTGACGATCCGGAAACCGAAAGCATCATCATGATCGGCGAAATCGGCGGCAGTGCCGAAGAAGAAGCCGCCGCCTTCATCAAGGCTGAAGCTGCCAAGGGCCGCGCCAAGCCGATGGTCGGCTTCATCGCCGGGCTCACCGCCCCTCCGGGCCGCCGCATGGGCCATGCTGGCGCGATTGTTTCCGGCGGGCAAGGCGGCGCGGAAGACAAGATCGCGGCGATGGAAGCTGCGGGCATCCGCGTCTCCCCCTCGCCATCCGAACTCGGCACCACGCTCGCTGCGATGCTGAAAGAATTGGTTTGAAAAGATTGTGAGTCCCCGCGCAGGCGGGGGCCTCAGTCGGGGGAGTGCCATGCTGAATGAGATCCCCGCCTTCGCGGGGACTCACAAGACGGGAAACGAGACAGGTAAGTGAAAGGCGGCTTCGTCTACATCCTCACCAACAAGCCTGACGGCGTTCTCTACATCGGAGTAACCATCGACCTCGCAATGCGAACTGAACAACACCGGCTTGGTAAAGTTTCGAGCTTCACGAAAAAATACAACTGCCGCCGCCTTGTCTGGTTCGAATGGTTTGATGATCTGAACGACGCGCAGCGTTTCGAACGGCGCATGAAGAAGTGGAACCGGGAATGGAAAGTGAAGCGAATCGAAACCCGCAATCCGGCGTGGGACGATCTGTCGCACACCATTCCGCACATTATATGAGCGATGTATCGCTCTGAATCGAGGGAGGTCCCCGCCTGCGCGGGGGCTTACAAGGTATTGATATGAACAAGCCAACCGATAGCCTCATCCCGCAACTGACCGATCAGGAAGGCCCGCAGCCCGGCCCTTCGTGGGAGCGGCGCGGGTGGCTTGATACGCTGGCCGATAGCGCATCCGATCTGACCTCCGCGATGGATCCGACCGAGATGCGGATCGTGGTGGCGAAGTCCGCGAAAGACGCGGGCAAGCCTGCCGATCCCAAGGCGGTCGAAAAGGCCGCGGCGCTCTCCATCTCGGCAATGCAGTTGGTGCGGCTCTATCGGGTGCGCGGGCACATGGCGGCGGATCTCGATCCGCTCGGCCTGTCGGATCGCGAAGGGCCAACCGACCTGACGCTCGAATGGCACGGGCTGGCGGGCAAGGAGAACGAAGATGTCTATGTCGGCGGCGTGCTCGGCATGGAATGGACCACGGTGGGCAAGCTCCACCAGCGGCTGCGCGAAGTCTATTGCGGCAAGGTCGGCCTTGAATACATGCACATCGCCGATACCGAGGAACGCCGGTTCCTGCAGGACAAGTTCGAAAGCCCCGGCGAAACGATCCAGTTCACCCCCGAAGGCAAAAAGGCGATCCTCGCGGCCGTGCTGCGCGGGGAGCAATACGAGGAATTCCTCGCCAAGAAATATGTCGGCACCAAGCGGTTCGGGCTGGATGGCGGCGAATCGATGATCCCGGCGCTGGAAGCCGTGATCAAGCATGGCGGTAGCTCGGGCGTGCGCGAAATCATCTACGGCATGGCCCACCGCGGGCGCTTGAACGTGCTCGCCAACGTGATGGCCAAGCCATACCGCGTGATCTTCCACGAATTTTCGGGCGGCAGCGCCAACCCCGAAGATGTCGGCGGATCGGGCGATGTGAAATACCACCTCGGCACCAGCACCGACCGTTCGTTCGACGAAATCTCGGTGCATATGAGCCTTGTGCCCAACCCCTCGCACCTCGAAGCGGTGAACCCCGTGGTGCTGGGCAAGGCGCGTGCACAACAGGCGATCCGCGATGATCTCAGCAAAAAGGAACAGGTGCTCCCCGTTCTGATCCACGGCGATGCCGCCTTCGCGGGGCAAGGCGTGGTGTGGGAAAGCCTCTCGCTTTCGGGCGTGCCGGGGTATGATACCGGCGGCTGCCTCCATTTCATCATCAACAACCAGATCGGGTTTACCACCAGCCCCAATTTCGCGCGCTCGTCGCCCTATCCCAGCGATGTGGCCAAGGGCGTGATGGCGCCGATCCTGCACGTCAACGGCGATGACCCCGAAGCAGTGACGTTCGCCTGCAAACTGGCGGTGGAATATCGCCAAACCTTCCACCGCGACGTGGTGATCGACATGTGGTGTTACCGCCGCTTTGGCCACAACGAAGGTGACGAGCCCAAATTCACCCAGCCGCTGATGTATGATGGGATCCGCGCGCATCCCAAAGTCAGCGTCAGCTACGAAAAGCGGCTGATTGGTGAAGGCGTGATTGAATCCGGCACACGCGAACGGATGGCAGGAGAATTCGTCGCGCTGCTCGAAGAAGAATTTAAAGCGGGCAAAAACTACAAAGCCAACGAAGCCGACTGGTTCGGCGGGCGCTGGTCAGGGCTGAACAAGCCCGCCGATCCGGAAACCGCGCGGCGTAATGTCGAAACCGCAATCGAACCCAAGGTGTTTGATTCGCTGGGCCGAGTGCTGACCGAGGTGCCTGACGATCTGGGCATCCACAAAACGCTGGAACGCGTGATCGCTGCCAAGCGTGAAATGTTCGCCAATGGCGACGGTTTCGATTGGGCCACGGCAGAAGCACTCGCTTTCGGCAGTCTGGTGATGGAAGGCTACGGCGTGCGCCTGTCAGGGCAGGATTCGGGGCGCGGCACCTTCAGCCAGCGCCATGCGGTGTGGGTCGACCAGAAAACCGAACGCAAATATGTGCCATTGAACACCCTGCCGCATGGCAAGTTCGAAGTGCACGATTCCACCCTGTCGGAATATGGCGTGCTCGGCTTCGAATACGGGTTTGCGATGGCCGATCCCAAAAGCCTGGTGCTGTGGGAAGGCCAGTTTGGCGATTTTGCCAATGGTGCGCAGATCTTGATCGATCAGTTCATCGCCAGCGGCGAATCCAAATGGCTGCGCGCCAATGGTCTGGTGATGCTGTTGCCGCATGGCTACGAAGGGCAAGGGCCGGAGCATTCCTCGGCTCGGCTCGAACGGTTCCTGCAATTGTGCGCGGATGACAATATGTGCGTGTGCAACATCACCACGCCCGCCAATTACTTCCACGTGTTGCGCCGCCAGATGCTGCGGTCGTTCCGCAAGCCGTTGATCATCATGAGCCCCAAGTCGCTGCTGCGCCACCCGCTGGCCAAAAGCGCGAAGGGCGATTTCACCGGCGAAACGCATTTCATGCGCATCCTGTCGGACTCCGCCACGATTGCCGATGACAAGGTGCGGCGCGTAGTGCTGTGTTCGGGCAAGGTCGCGTATGATCTGATGGAAGCGCGCGATGCGGAAAGGATTGACGACGTGTCGATCATCCGGATCGAACAGCTTTACCCCTTCCCCGGCGATCCGCTGGCGGTGCGGCTGAAACGGATGACCAACCTCAAAGACGTGGTCTGGTGTCAGGAAGAACCGAAAAACAATGGTTCGTGGTTCTTCGTTCAGAACCAGATCGAAGATGCGCTGACCGCCGCCGGACATTCGGGTAAACGCCCGATCTATGCCGGACGCGCCGCCGCCGCTTCGCCCGCCACCGGGCTCGCCAGCCGTCACAAGGCCCAGCAGGAGGCGCTTGTCGCCGATGCGCTTGGCCTTTAGTTTTGTATCACACACCTCGCTCACCCTGCACTTGTCAAAGGGTCGGGTGCGGGGCTTCGACAAGCTCAGCCTGAGCGGTCTTAGGAAGAATGGGAACGCAGTAAATGGCCACTGAAATCACAGTCCCCGCCCTTGGCGAATCCGTCACCGAAGGCACGATTGCCGAATGGCTTAAACAGCCCGGCGATGCAGTCGCTGCCGATGAACCCATCGTCAGCCTCGAAACCGACAAGGTCGCGGTTGACGTGCCCTCGCCCGTCGCAGGCGTCATGTCCGAACACCGCGTTGCGGTGGGCGACACGGTCGAAGTTGGCGCGGTGATCGCGGTGGTGGACGAAGGCGCGACGGCCTCTGCCCCCAAAGCCGCGCCTGCCCCGGCGGCGGCCAAGGCTGATACCGCTGCGCCCGCGCCTGCCGCGTCTGAGGAACTGCTGAATGCGGCGCAAACCATGTCGCCAGCCGTGCGCCGCGCGGTGTTGGAACACGGGGTAGACCCCTCAACCATCAAGGGCAGCGGCAAGGATGGCCGGTTGACCAAGGAAGACGTGCTCGCCGCGGCTGAGGCAAAGGCCAAGGGCGGCACGCCTGCGCCCGCGCCCGCCCCCGCCCCGGCTGCAACCCCCGCCCCAACCGGCGGCGCGCGCGGCGAAGAACGCGTCAAGATGACCCGGATGCGCCAGACCATCGCCAAGCGGTTGAAGGGCGCGCAGGAACAGGCCGCGCTGCTCACCACTTTCAACGATTGCGACATGAGCGCGGTCATCGAAGCGCGTGAGAAATACAAGGACTTGTTCGCGAAAAAGCACGACATTCGGCTCGGCTTCATGGGCTTTTTCGCCAAGGCTGCCTGCCTTGCACTGAAAGACGTGCCGAGCGCCAATGCCTATATCGAGGGCGACGAAATCGTCTATCACGACTATGTCGATATCTCGGTTGCGGTGTCGGCGCCCAACGGGCTTGTCGTCCCCGTCATCCGCGATGCCGACAAAAAGGGCTTTGCCCGGATCGAACAGGACATCGCCGATTTCGGCGCGCGCGCAAAAGCTGGCACGCTGACGATGGACGACATGAGCGGCGGCACCTTCACCATCAGCAACGGCGGCGTGTTCGGCAGCCTGATGTCGACCCCGATCATCAACCCGCCGCAGAGCGCGGTGCTGGGTCTTCACCGCATCGAGGATCGTCCGGTCGTGCGCAATGGTCAGATCGTGATCCGCCCGATGATGTATCTGGCGCTGTCCTATGACCACCGCCTGATCGACGGGCGCGAGGCCGTGACCGCGCTCAAGATCATCAAGGAAGCGATCGAGGATCCGACGCGGATGTTGATTGATCTTTAATCCCATTACCGTTCGGGCTGAGCCTGTCGAAGCCCTGCTCTTTCTTTTAGAGCGACGGTCCCCAAGTGAAGTGCAGCCCTTCGACAAGCTCAGGGCGAACGGAGTTGGAAATGGCTGAATACGATTACGACGTCCTCATCATCGGTGCCGGCCCCGGCGGCTATGTCGCGGCGATCCGTGCGGCGCAGCTCGGGCTCAAGACCGCCTGTGTTGAAAGTCGCGAGACGCTGGGGGGCACCTGCCTCAATGTCGGGTGCATTCCCTCCAAGGCGCTGCTGCACGGTTCGGAACTGTTCGAGGAAGCTGCAGGCGGCCACTTCGCCACTTGGGGCATCACCGCCACGCCAAAGCTCGACCTCGGCAAAATGATGGCCGAAAAGACCAAGGCCGTGGGCGAGCTGACCGGCGGGATCGAATTCCTGTTCAAGAAGAACAAGGTCACATGGCTGAAAGGCCACGCCGCGTTTGAAGACGCGCACACAGTCAATGTCGGCGGCGAGAAAATCACCGCCAAGGACATCGTGATCGCCACCGGGTCGAGCGTCACCCCGCTCCCCGGCGTGGAAGTCGACAATGCGGCCAAGCGGATCGTTGACAGCACCGGCGCGCTTGATCTGGACGAAGTGCCCGAACATCTTGTGGTGATCGGCGGCGGCGTGATCGGGCTCGAACTCGGCTCGGTATGGCGCAGGCTCGGCGCGAAAGTCACCGTGGTCGAATTCCTCGACCAGCTGCTCCCCGGCATGGACGGTGACGTGCGCAAGGAAGCGCAGAAAATCTTCAAGAAGCAGGGCATCGACATGATGCTCAGCCACAAGGTCACGGGCGCGAAGGTTGCTGGCAAGAAAGTCACCCTCACCATCGAAAAATCGGCGGGCGGCGATGAACAGTCCATCACCGCCAGCCATGTGCTGGTGTCGATCGGGCGGCGCCCCAATACCGATGGCCTCGCGCTCGACAAGGCAGGCCTTGCCGTCAACAAGCGCGGCCAGATCGAAATCGATCACGATTTCCGCACTTCTGTGCCCAATATCTGGGGGATCGGTGACGTGGTTCCTGGCCCGATGCTGGCGCACAAGGCTGAGGATGAAGGCATCGCCGTGGCTGAAAACATCGCGGGCCTGACCGGTATCGTGAACCACGATGTGATCCCCAGCGTCGTCTATACCGCGCCCGAAATCGCGGGCGTCGGCATCACCGAGGAAGAGGCCAAGGAACGCGGCCTTGCGGTCAAAGTCGGCAAGTTCCCGATGATGGCCAACAGCCGCGCCAAGGCCAACCGCGATACTGATGGCTTTGTAAAGGTGATCGCGGACGCCGAAACCGACCGGGTGCTGGGCGTGTGGATCATCGCCAGCCTTGCAGGCACGATGATCGCCGAAGCCTGCATTGCGATGGAGTTCGGCGCGACATCCGAAGACATCGCCTACACCTGCCACGCCCACCCGACCCACGCCGAAGCGTTGAAGGAAGCAGCGATGGCGGTGACGGGCAAGCCGATCCATATGTGATTTGCCGGATGGGGTTTGCTCCCTCCTGCGGTTTTGCCTAGTCCCTTCGGCCGAGGAGAGATTTCACCCATGGCCTATCCGCAATTGACCGATAAACCCGGCGCGCTGGAAACGGCTGCTGCGATCCGGGCGGGAACACTCAGCGTTGCCGAGGCGGTGGATGCGGCGATCACCCGGGTTGAGAAATACGACAGCAGCATTGATGCGCTGGCGGTCCCGGATTTTGAGCGTGCTTACGACACCGCCACGGCGATGGACAAACACGGCCGGCGCCCCGATCAGCCGCTGTTCGGCGTGCCGATGACGATCAAGGAAAGCTTTGACATCGCGGGCCTGCCCACCACCTGGGGCCATCCGCGTTACAAGGATCAGATCGCCCCGCGCGATTCCTTGCTGGTGCGGCGGTTGAAGGCGGCGGGCGCGGTGATTATCGGCAAGACCAACGTGCCGGTCGATCTCACCGATTGGCAAAGCTTTAACCCGGTCTATGGCCGCACCTCCAACCCGCACAACGCCGAACGTTCCCCCGGCGGATCATCGGGCGGCGCAGCTGCCGCTGTGGCGAGCGGGATGGTGGCGTGCGATTATGGCACCGACATCGGCGGATCGGTGCGGGTGCCCGCGCATTTCTGCGGCGTTTGGGGGCACAAGACCACGTGGGGCCTCATCCCCAAGCATGGGCATGATCACCCCGCCATGTCGCGCCGCGATGGCTTTATTGCCGCGCACGATGGAGCCTTGTCGATCGCTGGCCCCTTGGCGCGCAACCCTGATGATCTGGCGGTGCTGACCGAAGTGGGCGCGGAGGTGCCGCTGCGCCGCCGGGCCAAGCCGTTGAAGGATTGCCGCCTGCTCGCCATCACCGCGCTGCCGAACGCGCCGGTGGATGCCAGCGTGATGCAACCGACCGAGGCGGCGCTGGAAGCCCTCGCCCGCGCTGGTGTGACGATCGAGCGTGCGAGCGACCTTGTTCCCGATCAGTCGCAGCAATATCGCCACTATCTCAAGATGATGAACGTGGCGATGGCGCGCGGCGCGCCTGCGCCCGATGGCAAACGCGCCAGCGCGACCGACTGGTTTGATCTGATGGACGCGCAGGCCGCCAATATGGCGCAGTGGGAAGCTCTGTTTGAAACCTACGACTTCATCCTCGCCCCGCCCGCGCCGGTGCTGGCCGTGCCGCATAGCGACAAACCCGTGTTTCGCGGCACGCTCACCATCAACGGTGCGCAAGAACCGGGCGGCAATGCGCTCGCCTGGGCCGGGCTGGCGACCTTCCCCGGCCTGCCCGTCACCGTGCTCCCCATCGGCAGCGGCAGCTATCTGGGCGCAGACCTGCCGTGCGGAATGCAGGTGATCGGCCCGCGCTGGAGCGACCTTGATTGCATCGCCGCGGCGGCGGCAATCGGTCAGATCTTGCACGGTTGATGCAGGTTCGCCATGGCGCAAGGCATGGCACGCAAACCCTTCATGCGCACTCTGGCGAAATGGCACATCTGGCTCGGCTGGCTGGTCGGGGTGCCCATCGTCATGTGGCTCGCCACCGGATTGCTGATGGTGGCGCGCCCGATAGAGGACGTGCGCGGCGATCATCTGCGCCGCGAAGTGCCGCCTGCGCCGCTGGTCATCCCCGGCAGCACGCTCGCCGCGCCCGAAGCCGCGTTGAAGGATATGCGCGTGACCATGCAGGATGGCCGCGCCGTGGCGATCCTCACCGCGCTGGATGGCGCGGTGAACCGGGTCGATTTCGCCAGCGGAGCGCCGCTCCCCCCGCTTGACGCCGCCGCCGCGCGCGCGCTGGTGGCAAAGCGGATCGTGGGCGGCGACAGGCCTGCGCGCGTCACGCTGTTCCCCGCCGACCGCACCCCGTTCGATTTCCGCCGCCCGATTGCGGTGTGGCAGGTGGCGCTGAAAGACGGCACCAATGTCTATGTTGGGCGCGATACCGGCGAGGTTGAGGCGGTGCGCACGCGCTGGTGGCGCGCATTCGATATCGCTTGGGGCCTGCATATCATGGACCTGTCCGAACGGGAGGATACCAGCCACCCGATCCTGATCCTGTTCGCGGCGCTCTCGCTCACCGGGGCGCTGATTGGCACCACGTTGATGTTCCGCCGCCGCCGCGCACGGCGGGCCACCGTATGACCCCCGCTGTCCTCACCCCGATTCTCGATCTGCTCGATATCGCCGGGATTGCGGTGTTCGCGCTGTCGGGCGCGGTGCTGGCGGCGCGGCTGCGGCAGACCTTTGTCACCATGGGCTTTTTCGCGCTCGTCACCGGCGTCGGCGGGGGCACGGTGCGCGATCTGCTGATCGGCGCGCCGGTGTTCTGGATTGGCGATGCGTGGGTGGCGGCGGTGTGCCTTGCCACGGCGCTGATCGCGTGGTTCACCCCGGTGCGCTGGTGGGAGGGCAAGCTGTTTGCCTATGCTGACGGTGCGGGGCTGGCTGCCTATGCGGTGCTCGGCAGTGCCAAGGCGCTGGCTTACGGCGTGCCGCCAATCCCGGCCGCGCTGATGGGGATCATCACCGGCTGTGTCGGCGGGATCATCCGCGATGTGGTGGCGGGCCGCCCGTCAATCATCATGCAGCCCGAACTCTACGTCACCGCGGCCGCGCTGACTGCGGTGCTGACGGTGGCAGGCATGATCGCCGCCCCGCTGCTGGGCGTGCCCAAGGAATGGGTTTGGGGCGCAGGGTTCATCTGCGGCTTTGCCTTGCGCGCAGCCGCGATCCGCTGGGAATGGGGCTTGCCGAGTTATGGGGCGAGGGAAAAGGCCTAACGCCCGTTCACCACGATCTTGACCTTCTGCCCCGGTGTCACGCTGTCGCTGCCGCCAAGCGCGTTGAGCACCCGGAAGCGTTCCACCTGCGCCGTGGGATAGGCCATTCGCCGCGCAAGGCTTGCAACAGTATCCCCGCGCGCGACAGTGACCACCTGCAATTTCTTGGGCACCACGCTGCTCGCCTCAGCCTGCGTGATCCGCCGCATGGATTGGAACATTGCGTTAAACGTCGCCGCTTGCCCCGCTTGCCCAGCAGGCGTGATGGTGGTGAAGTGATAGGCCCGGTCGCGCGCAAATTCATACGCGAACACGGTCACATCCACTTGCGAATTGCCATTATTGACCCGCGCACTGCCATAGGCTGCGGGCAAGCCGTTGACAGTCGTGCGCTGCATCTGCGCGGGCGCGAGCGTGCTGTCCTTGCCGCCCAGCGCGGTGAACTGCTGACGCACATAGGTATCAAGATTGCCGGCATAGGGTGCCAGCGTCATCTGCGCCTGCCCGCCCTGCCCCTGAATGCTGACCGCGCGGGTGCCGTTGACCATGTAGAACCCCTGCGGAGCGGTGAACGAAAAGCGCAGTTCAGGGTGAATGAACCGGCTACCTTCGATCAGGCCCTGCGCAGGATCATCGCCATACAACAACCCGTCAATGCGCGTCAGGAAGGTATCACGATTGGTTGTTCCGCCAGTCGCCGGGCCAGCCTTGGTTAGTGCGCTTTGCACCCGGCTTGCTGGGTCGGGATGGGTTGAGGCCCATGTCGGCACGCTCGCATTGCGGCCTTGCAGCTGCGCATCAAGCGTGTTTTGCGCCGCGAGGCTGGCCAGTACGGTGCCCATCGCGCGGCGATCATAACCCGCCTTGGTCAGGTATTCGATCCCCAGATCATCCGCCTGCAATTCCTGCGTGCGCGAAAACTTCAGCGTCAGAAGCTGCGAGCCTTGCATGAAGGTGCGCGACAGCGAATCGCCCAGTCCGGTATCGCCCAGCAGCACCGCACTGCCGATCGCGCCCAGCACCCCAAGGATCGAATTGCGCTGCGCCGTCTGCTGGCGCCGCTGCGAATGGCGCGCGGCGACATGGCCGACTTCATGCCCCAGCACGGCTGCCAGCTCGGCTTCGTTGTTCATCAACGTCACCAGCTGCCGGGTGGTGTAGATATAGCCGCCCGGCACCGCGAAGGCATTGTTGACGGGCGAATTGAGCAGGCTGACGGTGAAGCTTTCGCGTGCGTTGCCAAGGCCCGATTGCACCGCGATATTCTTGCCCACCTGCTCGACATAGAGCGCATGGGAACCCGTCATCGCGCCGCCGAATTCGTTCAGCAGTTGCGGGTGAAACTCCGCGCCCTGCTGGGCTTCAGTCGGGGTGATCGGGGTTGAGGCTGACGGAATTGTGCCGCCGCCCACGCATCCCGCCAACGCCAGCGGCGCTGCACCTAACGCAAGGATACTGCGTGTAATTCGTGTCATGTCCGGCTCTCCCCGTGGATATTACCTGCTGACAGCCTACCGCCAAAGCGGCGCGGCGCAAACCCCTGAGGCAGGCGTGCTATCCGCCAATGCCGAGAAAGCGTTCCTCACGTGCGGCGATCAGCGCCTTGGCGCTTTTGCCTGACAGCAGATCGAGTTCTTCGGTCAAGGCCGCACCAAGAAGGCGCGCCGCCGCCGCCGGATCGCGCTGCGCCCCGCCCAGTGGTTCCTTGACGATGCGGTCGATCACGCCGTCGCGTTTGAGATGCTGCGCGGTGACCTTCATCGCCTGCGCTGCATCGGCCGCCTTGTCCGATGTGCGCCACAGGATCGAGGCGCAGCCTTCGGGCGAGATCACCGAATAGACCGCGTGTTCCATCATCAGCACCCGGTTGGCCGCTGCCAGCGCCACCGCGCCGCCCGAACCGCCTTCACCCACGATCACCGCCACCATCGGCACGGGGAGCGCGAGGCAGGCCTCGGTCGAACGGGCGATGGCCTCGGCCTGACCGCGCTCTTCCGCCTCGATCCCCGGAAATGCGCCCGATGTATCCACCAGCGTCACCACCGGCAGCCCGAATCGCCCCGCCAGCTCCATCAACCTGATCGCCTTGCGATAGCCTTCGGGTTTGCCCATCCCGAAATTGTGTTTGATCCGGCTCTGGGTGTCGTTGCCTTTTTCGTGACCGATCAGCATGATCCGGCGGCCGTTCAGCCGCGCAAATCCGCCCATGATCGCCTGATCATCGCCATACAGACGATCCCCGCCCAAGGGCACAAAATCGCTGAAGGCATGGGCGACATAATCGTGAAAATGCGGACGCTGCGGATGGCGGGCGACCTGCGTCTTCTGCCACGGGGTCAGCGAGGCATAGGTGCTGGCGAGCAATTCGGTGCTTTTGGCTTCGAGCCGGGCAATCTCGCTTGCCACATCGACATCATGCAACGCGTCAACACCGCGCAGCTGATCAATGCGTTCTTCAAGCGCGGCAACCGGCTTCTCGAAATCGAGGTGTGAAATCATGCGACGGCGCTAGTCTGATGCGGGCTTCGTGGCAAGCGGGTGACAGGAATTGACCAGCGCAACCAGCCGCGCGGCATCGACGTGGGTGTAAATCTGCGTGGTCGAAATATCGGCGTGGCCCAGCAGCGTTTGCAGCACGCGCAGATCGGCCCCGCCTTCCAGCAGGTGGGTCGCAAAAGCGTGGCGCAGCACGTGCGGGCTGATGGCGGCGGGATCAAGCCCGGCGCGCGCCGCCAGCCCCTTGATCAGCTGGAACAACCGCATCCGGCTGAGATGCTGCCCGGTGCGAGAGGGGAACAGATAGCGCGAGGCCGGGGTCGCCGGGCGCAGCGCCACCCAGCGCGCCAGCGCCTCCAGCGCGCGCGCACCAACCGGCACCAGCCGGGTCGCCCCGCCCTTTCCGGTGATGGTGAGGAATGGCGCATCGCGCGGCACCGCCACCAGCGGCAGCGCCACCAACTCGGTGGCGCGCAGGCCCGATCCATAGAGCAGTTCGATCAACGCGAGCTGCCGCACCGCCTTGGGATCATCGCCCGCCGCTTCCTCCTCGGCGCGGGCGAACAGCGCGGCGATGGAATCGTGCCCCATCACCTTGGGCAGCGGGCGGCGGGTGCGCGGAGAAGGCAGCGCGCCCGACGGATCATCGCGCCGCCAGCCTTCATCCACTGCAAAGCCGAAAAACTGCCGCAATGCCGATGCCTTGCGCGCGACACTTGCCGGGGCGAGCGCGGCCCATTCCCCGGCAAGGCTGGCCACCGCATCGCGCGGCGCGGCAGCCAGATCGCCGATCGCTTCCTCTGCCCCGCCAAGATCGCGGCGATAGGCGGCCAGCGTATTCGCCGCCGCCCCGCGTTCAGCGGCGAGCATGGCGAGGAAGGCCTCGGTCGCGGCAGACACCGGCCGGTCTCAGCCGCGCGCCACGGCCTCGGCGGCGATCATCCGGGCCTCGGCTCCCATCCCGACGCGGTTCAGCGCCGATGTGATGTGGAACAGGTGCAGCGGGGTCATCTGTTGCCAGCTTGACCCCTGCATCCCCAACCCGGCGAGCAGCGCCACCAAAGCGGGGTTGCCCACATCGGCAGCGCGCGCAATCGCGCGGCTCCAGCGGGTCTGCCGCGCCAGATCAATGCCCAGCTTATCGGTCAGCGCGCGCGAATCACCTGCGTTCAGCCGTCCAAGCCCGGCCAGCCCGGCCACCAGAAACGCCGATTTGCGCGATCCTGTGCTGTCATCATCGCTGATAAACCTATCAACCGCGCCCTGCCCCACGCCATTGCTGCGCGGCGCGCTCAGCACGATCAGCGCCCAGCCCAGCGAGCCATCTTTGACCACGCCGCGCCATGCCAAGGCATCACGATCCAGCCCGGCGGTCAGCATCGCCGCAATCAGATCGCCTGCTTCATCCGCCAGCGCCGCATCGGCAGGAATGCGCGCGGCGGCATAGGCAGTCAGCACCCGCGCGCCGTAGCCATCACCCCCGCCCAGCGCATTGCCAGCCCCCCACAGCTGCTGCATCGCCGCAATCCGCGCGGATGGTTCCGCCGCAAGATAGGCTTCGCGCAGAGTGGCCGCGTTTTGCGCGGCATCGCCGGTGGCCGCCGGATCGGCATAGACTTCGGAATAGAGGTCAACCATCGCATCGGACGACAATATGCCCTCGCGCGCGGCGCGCCCGGCAAAGCGCGCGCGCTGAACCGCGGGCAGCATCGGCAGCAACGCGCCGGAACGCGCGTAATAGGCCCCGCCGCGCGCGGTAAGCGCGCTATTGAGCAGGTCTTCAGGCACAGGCTCCCCCAGCGACGTCGCCAACGCAAAGCGCCACGGAGCCAGTTCTTCCACGCCGTCCCATTCAATCTCGACCGCGCGTTGGCCCCGGCCTGCTGCACCGGCAAACCGCCGAGCCAGCAGCACATCAATGCGCGGGGCAATGCCGCGGCCCAGCGCCCGGTCAAGCTGCGCTGCGGCAAGCGCACTTTCCCCGGCATAGGCATTGCAGATCGCCTGCAGCATCTGCCATTGGCCATCTTCGCGCACCGAACCTTGCAGGCGCACCGAAGGACAAGCGCCGGTCACATCGCCGCTCGCCAGATAGGCAATCAGCGCTTCCGAAGTCAGATCGGTTGACCAGTCGGCGGTATCAATATCCTGCACCAGCGCGCGGGTGAGCGCATATTCGCCCATCCCGTTGAGAGCGCGCGCCCGCAACGCGGCGAACTCCACCGCGTCCATCCCCTGCGGCGGTGCGAGGCGGCTCACCAGCGCGCGGCGCAGCAGAATATGCCCCCAGCGCGACACCAGTGGGCCTTTGGTGCCTGCCAGCGCGGCGCGCACCAGTGCCGCGGGCTGTTTGGCCAGCGCCACCGGGGGCAGACCGCCCTCATCGCTCGCCAACACGCCCACACGGGTCAAGGCGCGGCGCGCACCGGGCGGAATATCGGATTTGGATTTGAGGCCGAGCAGCTGATCCAGCTCCTCGGTCGACATGGATTCGAGCTTTTCGAGGCTCGGCAACCGGGCCAGTTCATCGCGGGTGATCGATGGCAGCGGCGGCAGCTCGGCAGGATTGAATGGGGCGGTTGATGGCGCGGGCATTCCCGGCAGCGCGGCAGGCCCGGTTGCGGGCGGTGCGGGTGTTGTCCCCGGCGTCGGTGTTGGCGCAGGCGCAGGACGCGGCGGCGGGGCAGGCGTGGGATCGTCAAACCCCGGCGGCAGGATCGATTCGGGCCGCTGCTGCGCCGCTGCAAAGCCCGCCAACCCCGCGCCGCCGATCGCCCCTGCCAGCCCCAGCGCCAGCACGCTGGCTGCCATTCCCAGATGGTTGCGCGTGGGCTTCATTGCGGCTGCTCCGGCAGTTCGATCTGTTCGGCAATCGGTCGCAGCGCCTGTTCGCCGCCATCGATCCAGGCAAGCACCAGCGCGGCTGTTATCACCCCGCCCGCGATCAGCAGCCAACGCATCGGCCCGCGCTGGCGCGCAGGCGCATCCGGAAGACCGTGCAGTGACGTAAGCGGGCGACGCTGGTTTGCCATATTGCGCCCGCCCTAGCCCATCTATAGGCCATGCGGCAATGATCGGAACACCGCCCAAACGCGAACAGGATATCGCCGCCCCGGATTTCGCCGCGATCGCCGCGCGCATCACCCGTCCGGTGGTGCTGGTGGGGTTGATGGGCGTGGGCAAATCCACCGTGGGCCGCAAGTTGGCAAGCCTGCTGCGGCGCAGTTTCATCGACGCTGACGAAGCGATTGCAGAGGCCGCCGGGCGTTCCATCCCCGAAATCTTTGAAACCTTTGGCGAAGCGCATTTCCGCGACGGCGAACGCCGCGTGATCGCGCGGCTGATCGACGAAGGCCACGGGGTAATCGCCACCGGCGGCGGTGCGTTTATCGATCCCGACACCCGCGCGACGATTCTTGAACGCGGGATCGCGGTGTGGATTGACTGCGACATTGATACGCTGGTGGAACGCACCGCGCGGCGCGACACCCGGCCCCTGCTGAACAGCGGCGATCCACGCGAAATCCTTACCCGGCTAGCCGCAACCCGCGCGCCCTTCTATGGCGAGGCTCCCATCCGCATCATGAGCGAGAACGGCCCCCACGCCGAAACCGCGCGCGCGATTATCGAGGCGATAGACCAATGGCTGTAATTCCCGTGGCACTGGCGGGCCGCGCCTATGATGTGGTGATTGAACCGGGCCTGCTGGGCCGGATTGGCACGGCAGCGGCGCGGTTGCTGGCAAGCTATGCCGGCGGGCGCAAAGTGCCGTTCGTCGCGGATCAGAACACCCACCGCCTCTATGCCGCCAGGATCGAGGCTGATCTGGCCGCGCATGGTTTCACCGCCGAATGGTTCGTGGTTGCACCGGGGGAGGACGCCAAAAGCTGGGCGGTGCTGGAGACACTGTGCGATTGGCTGCTGGCGTTGGGCGTTACCCGGTCAGACCACGTGTTCGCATTGGGCGGCGGAGTGGTGGGTGATCTGGTCGGCTTTGCCTGCGCGATTACCAAGCGCGGCTGCGGATTCGTGCAGATCCCCACGACGTTACTGGCGCAGGTTGATTCCTCGGTGGGCGGCAAGACCGCGATCAACACCGCCGCGGGCAAAAACCTGATCGGCGCGTTTCATCAGCCCGCGCTGGTGCTGATCGATCCGCTGGTGCTCGCCACGCTGCCGGAACGCGAAATGCGCGCCGGTTATGCCGAGGTGCTGAAATATGGATTGTTAGGCGATGTGGCGTTTTTCGATTGGCTGGAGGCCAACGGGACTGCGGTGCTGGCGCGTGAACCCACCGCGCTCGAACACGCCATCGCCACCAGCATCGCGATGAAAGCCGCAATCGTCGCCGCAGATGAACGCGAGACGCTGGATCGCCGCGCGCTGCTCAATCTCGGCCACACGTTCGGCCATGCGCTGGAGGCGGAAACGGGGTTTTCGCAGGCGCTGCTGCATGGCGAAGCGGTGGCGCTCGGCATGGCATTGGCGGCGCGCTATTCGGCGCGGCGCGGCGAGATTTCAGCGGCGGATGCCGACCGCGCAGCAGGCGTGATTGCGGCGGCGGGATTGCCTGCGCAGATCCCCGCCCTCGCCCTCAGCTGTGATGGCGCGCGGCTGGTCGATCATATGCGCCACGACAAGAAGGCGGAAGGCACCACCCTGCCGTTCCTGCTGCTGCGCGCCATTGGTGAGGCCTACGTGGCGCGCGATGTCGACCTGGCCGACATCGCTGCGTTTCTGGACGCCGAACTGCGCGGTTAACGCTTACAAGTCGCCGTCGATGGTTTCGGGGATTTCCTCACCGGGGATCGGACCACCCGGATAGGCCGGCATGGGGCCTGCAGCGACCGGTGTGGTGGGGGCTGACGGTGCAACCGCCTGCGGCTGCGCCATCCCGCCCATCGCGAGCCGTGCATCGGCATAGCGCTGTTCGTTCCACTGCCCTTCGGCACGGTCACTATCGATCGCGGGTGCAGCGCTGGAAAAGCCGCCGCTGTAATCAATCCCGTCGATCTGGCCATTATTGCCGATCCGGCACTGAAAGCCAGAACCGTTGAACAGCGCGCCGCTGACCAGCCAGCCTGCGCCGGTGCGTTGAACATTATCGACGCTATCAACGCGCACGTCGCGTTCAATCCGGGTCAGGCACTGATCAACCGCACTGTCGAGCCCGGACGAACCCGTGCCGCGCGGTGCTGCGCGGCGATTATCGTTACGGCGTTCCTGATAACGCGGGTTGTAATTGGGGTCATTCGCATCGCGTTCGACGATCACGACATCACGGTCGCGGTCACGATTGCGGCGGTTGTTGGAATTGGCAATGGCAGCAATCCCGCCGATGATCGCCGCGCCGATCAGCACATCACCCGCGTCAACGCGGCCGCGCCTGTAACCGCGATAATGCCCCCGGCGGCAGCCCCACCGGCAGCGATAGTCAGCCGTGGCCGATGCCGGATCATAGCGGCTGTGGTCAAACGCGGCCGATGGCGCGCCAAGGCCCGCCGATGGAAATGCGGCCGCAGCAGCGGGAGAAGCGAACAAGGTGGCGCCTGCAACAGCGCCTGCCAAAGCCAGCGCACGGGTATTAAGAGCCATTGATGCTCCCTCCTGTAAATCGGTGAGCGCCCACCATGCACCCTGATGAGCGCAAGGTTAGCCGTGCAAGGCTTGCGCTGGGCTGAACCGAATGCACAAGCCGCCCCGCCTTGCGTTGCACAAGGCGGGACGGCCAGAACAGCTCGCTGAAAGGGGGGACGAGCTGAAAGCGGATCAGCGCAGCCCCCGAACCCCGCTGAAATTGACCTGCGGCGCGCCGCGTCCATCGGTGTGGCAGGTGAAGTTGCCACGGTCGCTGCGGCGACCACCCCAACGCGGCGAGCCTTCTACCGCAATCCGGCCTTTGACCCGGAACCCATGGCCGGTGCGATCAACATCGCGCACGTCGACCACATCGGCATAGCGATAGCCGCCAAGCCGCCGCGCCTGATTTTCTGCCGCCCTGACGCAGCGTTCCACTGCGGCGCGCGGGTTAGCGCTGCCGCCGTATCCGCCGCGATAGTCGCGGTCGCGCGAAGCATAGCGGCGGTCATTCCGGTCGCCATCAAAGGCCCCGGCGAGCGCGGCGATCCCGCCGATCACCACAGCGCCTGCAATAATCTCGCCCGCGCCGATGCCCCCACGGTCGCGGTAATCATCCGCCATCGCAGGCGTGGCGGTGGCCGCAGTCAGTGCAGTGGCAGCGACCGCGCCGAGCGAAATCCGGGCCCATGTGCCGGAGGCCAGCCGGTTGGTCTTGGTGGTCATCGCATCTATCCTCGTCTGGCACCGCGCGCACGATTGCGGGGGTGTCGAGGATCAATCTGACCGATTCGCACTGAGACGAAGCTGAATTGCCCTGGCAGGTTTTGTTAATCTAAAAACCAAATTGCATGAACGATAGCGCCTACTCGGTCTCAAGCGCGGCCAGCACGTCGCGGGTAAAGGCAGCAATGTCAAAGCGGGTGCCGACCGGATCTTCACCCCGCCGCACGATCACCACGTCACGGCTCGGCACGATCACCACATATTGCCCGCGATTGCCGAACGCGGCGAAGGCATCGGACGGCACGCCCTCACTCTTGTTCATCAGCCAGAACCCCGCGCCATAGCCGAATGGCCCATCGGGCTGCGGGCCGGCGGGGGTGGAGACGTATTGCACCCAGCCTTCGGGCAGGATGCGCTCGCCCGAGGGAAGCTTGCCATCGTTGAGATAGAGCTGGCCCAACCGCGCCAGATCAAGTGCGGTCGTCCAGACTTGGCTGGAGAGGATATAATTGCCCTGCCAATCGGTTTCGGCGACGGTGTGGATCATGCCCAACTTGGCGAAGAATTCGGCAGGCGGGTGCGCCGCAAATGTGGGCTTAATCGCGGCCACAGCAGCGAGCGTATCGTTATTTGCATAGCGATAGGTGCTGCCGGGCTTGGCAATCAGCGGCCAATCGAGCGCGACCTCCTCCACCGTCGCCCCGCCCCAATAAAGCGGATCGGTGCGATTGCCCGGCGTGTCAGAATAGCGGCCCGAGGTCATACGCAAGAGGTGATCGATTGTAATTGCGCGGCGCGGGTCGGAGTCGCTTGGCCCCAGCCCGGCTGAGGCGTCCACATCGGCCTCCCCGCGATAGGCCGCCGCGCCGATCAGGGTGGCGGCGATACTCTTGGCTACCGACCAGGTGCGTTGGGGGGTGTTTTCATCGAAGCCGTCTGTGAAGAGACTTAGCGCATTTGTGCCCTCATCAAGAATGACAACTCCCGTTGTGCGCACTCCAGCACCGTAGGCCGTACCTGAAAAGGCTTGGTCGGTAACTTGCCCGAGACGATGGCGGGTCATTACCTTGATCGGTAGCGTCTCCCGCACTTCCAAATTATCACCGCCTTGAGGTCGAAGAGCGGTTTGCGTCGCGGTCAAATCTGCAGATGCTCCATTTGGAAGTACCGAACAACCGGTATCTGCGCCGAAATAGGCCGCTACCCGCACGGGCATATCATCCGCCCATGTCACGGCAACATGAACGATCTGACCGCTGGGGCGACGGATAATTTCAAAGGGCAACTCGGCGATGATCGTGTCGAGCGGCGCCTGTATCCCTACCAGCTCCCACTGCGCCACGCTTTCGGGCGTGCGCGTGGTGCCATTGGCTTCGGCATGGGCAATCGCGCTGCACAGCATCAGCGCCTTGTAGCCTGCCGCCAGCGCGCGGTCGTAGCGCGCGTCGAGGCGTTCCTGCTGGCTTTGTGCCGAAAGTGGCGTTGTAAGGGCGAGTGCGGCGGTTGCGGCGGCGAGGATCAGGGTTCTCATCCCCCTGTCATGCCACGCGGCCACGAAAATGAAAGAGCGCATAAGCAAAGGGCCGGAAGCGTCTCCGCCCCGGCCCTGTGATCCTTGCGCGATTCCCCGCGAAGGCGGGGATCTGGTGCATCTTCGGCTGAGTTCCCCGCATGCGCGGGGAATCGCCAATGTGCTTACGCGTCTTCGCCTTCGTACTCATCGGCCTGCACCGGGCCGCTGTCCTGACCGCGTGCCGATTCGTCACGGTCAACCAGTTCGATGATCGCCATCTGCACCGCATCGCCCGCACGCACCCCGGCGCGCAGCACGCGGGTGTAGCCGCCTTCGCGATCCGAATAACGCTCCGCCAGCACTTCAAACAGCTTCTTCAGCTGGGTTTCGTCACCCAGACGCGCCATCGCCAAGCGACGGTTCGAAAGCCCGCCGCGCTTGGCCAGCGTGATCAGCTTTTCGAGATAGGGGCGCAGTTCCTTGGCCTTGGGCAGCGTGGTCTTGATCTGCTCGTGCTTGATCAGCGCGGCCGCCATGTTGCGGAACAGGGCGTTGCGATGGCCCGTCTTGCGGCCCAGCTTGCGGCCTGAAATACCATGACGCATTGTATACTTCCTTCGTTCGTAAAGAGCCCGTGCGAGGTAGCTCCATCCCGGTGACCATTGCGGGCCGTCACCTTCGCCCGTCTTTCTGTGCGCTCCCGCGAAGGCGGGAGCCTCAACCCGCTAGCGAATTGCCAGCGGTTGAAGATCCCCGCCTGCGCGGGGACTCGCCTCTGTTTAGCCCAACAGCTCTTGTTCGAGCTTCTTGGCCATTTCCTCGATGTTCTCAGGCGGCCAGCCGGGGATATCCATGCCGAGGCGCAGACCCATGCTCGACAGCACTTCCTTGATCTCGTTCAAGGACTTGCGGCCAAAGTTCGGCGTGCGCAGCATCTCGGCTTCGGTCTTCTGAACCAGATCGCCGATATAGATGATGTTGTCGTTCTTGAGGCAATTGGCCGAACGCACCGACAGTTCCAACTCGTCCACCTTCTTGAGCAGGTAACGGTTGAGCTGGTTGGCGTCGCTTTCTTCGGGCTGCACCGCATGGCCGATCATCGTGCCGGTTGGCTGCGGAATGCCGTCTTCGAAGTGGACGAACAGCGTCAGCTGATCCTGCAGGATGCGCGCGGCAAAGGCCACGGCGTCTTCAGGGGTGACAGTGCCATCGGTTTCGACGGTGAGGCTGAGCTTGTCGTAATCGAGTTCCTGCCCAACGCGGGCGCTTTCAACCTTGTAGCTCACCTGACGCACCGGCGAATAGAGCGAGTCGACCGGGATCAACCCGATCGGCGCATCGACCGGACGGTTCTGCACGGCCGGCGCGTAGCCCTTGCCGATGTCAGCGGTCAGCTCCATGTTGAGCGTCGCGCCTTCATCGAGCTGGCAGATCACCAGATCCTTGTTCATCACCTCGATATCGCCGCTAACGGCAATATCGCCCGCCTTCACCGCGCCCGGGCCAGTGGCCGAAAGCTGCAAACGCTTGGGGCCTTCGCCTTCCATCTTCAGCGCGATCTGCTTCACGTTCAGGACGATGTCGGTGACATCTTCCCGCACGCCGGCAAGCGACGAAAATTCGTGCAGCACGTTCTCGATCTTGATCGAGGTGATCGCCGCACCCTGAAGGCTGGAGAGCAGAACGCGCCGCAGCGCGTTGCCAAGGGTCAGGCCAAAACCACGCTCAAGCGGTTCGGCAACGAAAGTCACCTTGCGCGTGCGGTCACCGCCATCCTTGATTTCGAGGGTGTTGGGTTTCTTGAGTTCCTGCCAGTTCTTCGTGTTGACGGACATGGATTTCCCCTAATTCGCCGTTATCGGGCGGTTCACATTCTAGGCGGGCCAGATGCGCTGGACGTCACGCGGCATCAGGCCCGTTCAGGCGGCGACGGCACGATCTGCCGCCACCATCCCGGCGGATCAGACGCGACGGCGCTTGGACGGACGAACCCCGTTGTGCGGGATCGGAGTCACATCGCGGATCGAGGTGATGTTAAAGCCCACAGCGGCAAGACCGCGAAGCGCGCTTTCACGACCCGAACCCGGGCCCTTCACTTCAACCTCAAGCGTGCGCACGCCGTGTTCGGCGGCTTTCTTGCCCGCGTCATCGGCTGCCACCTGCGCGGCATAGGGCGTCGACTTGCGGCTGCCCTTGAACCCCATCGCCCCGGCGCTGGACCAGCTGATCGCATTGCCCTGCGCATCGGTGATGGTGATCATGGTGTTGTTGAAGCTGGCGTTGATATGCGCAACGCCGCTGCTGATATTCTTTTTGTCACGACGCCGAATACGGCCTGGTTCGCGTGCCATCGTTTACTGTCCTCTAGCTCGTCAGAAGGAAAAAGCGTGAATGCCCTGGGGCCGCCAGCTTACTTCTTCTTGCCCGCGATGGGCTTGGCCTTGCCCTTGCGGGTGCGGGCGTTGGTGTGAGTGCGCTGACCGCGAACGGGCAGACCGCTACGATGACGCAGGCCGCGATAGGCGCGCAAATCCATCAGACGCTTGATATTCATCGCGGTCTGGCGACGCAAATCGCCTTCTACGGCGAAATCGGAATCGATGGTTTCACGGATCCGCAGCACTTCCTCATCGGTGAGGTCCTGCACACGCGCGCTGTGCGCAATGCCCAGCTTTTCAACGATCCGGAGAGCCGTGGTGCGGCCAATTCCGTGAATATAGGTGAGCGCGATGATCACGCGCTTGTTGGTGGGGATATTGACCCCGGCAATACGAGCCACTTATTTCTCCATGCTCCACAGGGGCTTGACCACATTTGGGCGGCCTCCCCCTATCTCAACGCTCAATCATTCTACTGGTCGCTTGCCCCCACGATCCGCACGATGCAGGATCGCAAACAGCAAAAATTCGGTCGGCACGCGCAATGGCGATGCCTGCCGAACCTGGTTCGAACCTTTCGAATGAGGGCGGCGCATAGGACGATTCGCGCGGGCCGTCAACCACAAGAGCGGGCTGCGTTAAATCTGACGCAGGTCGCCCGCTCCAGCCTTTGTTGTCGCATCGTAAAAAGCTGAAAACCGGTTCCCACTTTTCAGCACGATGCTCTAGACGCGCGCGGCCGGATCAGATTGCTGGATCGCCGCTGAAATCGCCGAATGCATCATCAACCGAAGCCGGTTTCGGCTCGGGTTCGGGCTTCGGCGCGGTGGCATCCTTTGGCGCCGCATCGCTTTCGCTATCATTCGCAGGTTCGTCGGGCTCTGCGGCGTCCGGCACGGCGGCGACCTCATCAGCAACTTGCTCTGCCACTGGCCCCAGCAACGCAGCGAGTGCACCCAACTGCGCGCCCATCACCGCGTCGACCGCCTTGGCAATCACCGGTACTTCATAGCGCATCGTGCCGCCGACGTTATATTCCCACACGATCCGGGTGCCTTGCTCGGTTTCACTGATCGCGATGGTGAGGATGCCGATCACCGGCTCGCTCTGCAGCGGGCCAAGCGCGCCCTGCATGCGTAGCGCCCGTTCGGGATAGGCCTGGATCACCCGCATATGTTCGACACTGCCTTGCAGCGTGAAGCGACCAGGTTCATCCACCTCGGGGATCGTCTCGCAAAAGCATCCGCCCGCCTGCGGGGTGAGCATCAAATTCGCCGCCTCGCCCGACCAGGTATGTTCCGAACGCCACCAACCCGCAGGGGAAATCAGCGCAAGCCACACGTCTTTGGGGCTGGCATCGACCACCACTTCGTGGCGCGATACGAAACCGCTGTCGCTCGTCTGAGTCAATTCGGCAGCGGCAGGCGCTGATAGGGCCAGCGCGGCTGCAGCCAGTGTCGCACAGCGAAGCGCCTGTTTGATCCGCATCGCGCCCGCCTCAGCCGCGCATGATCGCGTCGATCTGATCGGCAACCGTGTCGATTGCGGCCATGCCGTCAACCCGGGTGACGATACCGCGCGCTTCATAGCCGGGCAGGATTGGAGCGGTCTTGGCGCGATATTCCTGCATCCGCATCCGCACGGTTTCTTCATTATCATCCGGTCGGCGTTTGAATTCGGTGCTGCCGCAAACATCGCACACGCCCGGCTTTGACGACGGGTTGGCAACATCGTGATACAGCGCGCCGCAATTGCCGCAGGAAAAGCGGCCCGTGATGCGTTCCACCAGCGCGTCTTCGTCAACCTCAAGCTCGATCACGCGGTCAAGCGTGCGGCCATTGCGCGCCAGAATCCCATCCAGTGCATCGGCCTGCGCGGCCGTGCGCGGATAGCCATCAAAAATAACCCCGGTTTCTGGCGCCATTGCGGCAAGTTCGGCGTCAATCAGGTCGGACACGATTTCGTCAGAGACGAGCTCGCCGCGCTCCATCACCGCTTTGGCCTTCTGGCCCACAGGCGTCCCGGCCTTGACCGCTGCGCGGAGCATATCGCCGGTCGACAGCTGGCGCATGGCGTGGCGTTCAACAAGCCCGGCGCTTTGCGTGCCTTTGCCGGCACCGGGAGGGCCAAGAAGAATGATATTCACGAACCGTTCCCCATTGTCGCCCCGACTTGCGCGCCGGTGGCACTATTGCAGACTTGCGGGTTCACCCATGAGACCCGACGCGTCAAGTCAACTTGCGCCCGATATCAGCGCATCCGCCCCTTGAGCTTCGCCTTCTTGATCAGATCGCCGTATTGGTGCGCCAGCAGATGCGATTGAACCTGACTGATAGTATCCACCGTCACGTTCACCACAATCAGCAGGCTGGTGCCGCCGAGGAACAAGGGAATGCCGGTCTGCGCGATCATATATTCGGGCACCACGCAGACAACTGTCAGGTAAATCGCGCCGACCACCGTGATCCGGGTGAGCACATATTCAAGGTAATCAGCGGTGCGCTTACCCGGACGGATGCCGGGGATGAAGCCGCCATTCTTCTTGAGATTATCCGCCGTTTCTTCCGGGTTGAAAACCACCGCGGTGTAGAAGAAACAGAAGAAAATGATCCCGATCGCATACAGCCCCATATAGAGCGGCTGCCCATGCGCGAGATATTGGTTCAGCGTCACGATCACATTGCCGAACGTGCTTTCGGTATCGACCGAATTGCCCGCAAACTGCGAAATCGTCAGCGGCAAGAGCAGCAGTGAACTGGCAAAAATCGGCGGGATCACGCCTGCGGTATTGATCTTGAGCGGCAAGTGCGAACGGTCAGCCTGCATCATCCCGCGCTGGGTTGCGCGTTTGGGATACTGGATCAACAGTCGGCGCTGCGCGCGCTCGACAAACGAGATCAGCAGGATCAGCACCACCACCATCGCAATGAAGCCGATAATGACGACCGGCGCGATCGATCCGGTCCGCCCGCCTTCGAACAGGTTGGTCGCAAAGCTCGGAAACTGGGCGACGATGCCCGCCATGATGATCAGCGAGATACCGTTGCCAATGCCGCGACTGGTGATCTGTTCGCCCAGCCACAACAGGAACATGGTGCCGCCGACCAGACTGACGACAGCGCCGATGCGGAACAGATAACCGGGATGAACCACCGCCGCGAGATTGCTCTGCGAGGCGAAACTTTCGAGGCCGACAGCGAGGAAATAGCCCTGAATGGCGCACAGGAACACCGTGCCATAACGCGTGTACTGGTTCAGTTTCTGCCGCCCGCTGGCACCTTCTTTTTTCAACGCCGCCAGCGTGGGATGCAACGCAGAGGCCATCTGCACCACGATGGAGGAGGTGATGTAGGGCATCACGCCGAGCGCAATCAGGCTCATGCGTTCAAGGCTGCCGCCCGAAAAGGCGTTGAACAGGTCAAGAATCCCGCCGCGCGTCTGTTCGTACAGATCGCTCAGGATCAGCGGGTTGACGCCGGGCAGCGGCACAAAGCTGAGGAACCGGAAAACGATCAACGCCCCGATAGTGAACCAGATGCGTTGCTTGAGCTCAGTGGCCTTGGCAAAGTTGCCGAGGTTCAGATTGCTCGCGATATTGTCGGCGCGTGATGCCATGTCGTCTCGTCGATCCTAGCTCATCGCCCGCTGGTCGCCACCGAATGGTGCCGCCGATCGGGCCATCTCCTGCGCGCCGGTGTTGCGCCAGTCGCAATCCTTTAGGGGATGCAGCGCAGCGCGCGGACACGTAAATAGGGAGCGCGGAGGCTGTTGTCGAACCCCCGCGCTCAGCATTTCGTCGATTACTTTGCCGCCGCGGCCTTTGCGGCCCTGTTCGCGTCGCGGCGGGCGAGCTTCTTTTCGTGCTCAGGTGTCGGGGCCGGGGCCACTTCAACCTTGCCGCCAGCAGCTTCGACCGCAGCAATCGCGCCCTTGGTCGCGCCGGTTACAGCGAAGGTCGCCTTGGTGGTGATTGCACCCTTGCCCAGCAGCCGCACGCCATCCTTGCCATCGCGCACCAGACCCGCGGCGCGCAGAGCGGCTTCGGTGATGGTGGCCTTGGCATCGAGCTTGCCCGCGTCGATGAACTTCTGGATCATGCCGATATTCACCTCGGCATAGTCCTTGGCGAAGGGATTGTTGAAACCGCGCTTTGGCAGGCGCATGTGGAGCGGCATCTGGCCGCCTTCGAAGCCCTTGACGGCAACGCCCGAACGGCTCTTCTGGCCCTTCTGACCGCGCCCGGAGGTCTTGCCCTTGCCCGAGCCGATACCACGGCCGACGCGAGTCCGCCCGTTGCGGGCGCCGGGATTGTCGCGGATGTCATTCAGTTTCATAGTCGTGCACTCGCTTTCGCTTTTGTCGCGCTTCTCGGAATGCGAATCCCCGCACAGGCGGGGATCTCTTGCCGTTAGCGCAATGCCAGCGGCACGAGGCCCCCGCCTGCGCGGGGGCTCACGGGGTTAAAGTCAGTCGACCACCTGAACCAGATGCGGGATCTTGGCGATCGCGCCGCGAACTTCAGGAGTATCCTGCCGCTCGACGACCTTGTGCATCTTGTTGAGCCCAAGACCGATCAGGATCTTGCGCTGGCTTTCAGGACGACGGATCGGCGAACCGATCTGCTTGATCTTGATGGTTGCCATGCCTGTTTACTCCACAATCGCGGCAGCATCGGCTTCCGCCTCAGCTGCACTCGATCCGCCGCGACCCAAAAGGTCAGCAACCTTCTTGCCGCGCCGCTGAGCCACCGACTTCGGCGAAGTCTGCTCGGTCAGCGCGTCAAAGGTGGCGCGGATCATGTTGTAGGGGTTCGACGAGCCGACCGACTTGGTCACCACGTCAGCAACGCCCAGGCTTTCGAACACGGCGCGCATCGGGCCACCGGCGATGATGCCAGTCCCCGCCGGCGCAGTGCGCAAAGTCACCTTGCCCGCACCGAAACGGCCATTGCCATCATGGTGCAGCGTGCGGCCTTCCTTCAAAGGAACGCGGATCATCTTCTTGCGCGCCGCAGCGGTCGCCTTGGTGATCGCTTCGGGCACTTCGCGAGCCTTGCCGTGGCCAAAGCCGACGCGGCCCTGACCGTCGCCAACCACGACCAGCGCTGCAAAGCCGAAGCGCTTGCCGCCCTTTACCGTCTTGGAGACGCGGTTGATGTGCACCAGCTTTTCGATGATGCCATCATCTTCTTCCTGCTTACCGCCGCGACGGTCATCACGACCGCCCCGCCCGCGCCCGCGGTCACCGCCTTCGCGGTTGCCGCCACGGCCCCGGCCACGACGGCCCTGTGCTTCACCGGCATCAGCGCCGGGTTCAACAGCAACTGCCGGGGTTTCGATGGTGTTCTCGTCAGCCATAATCAGAACTCCAGCCCACTTGCACGGGCGGCATCGGCCAGCGCCTTGACGCGGCCATGAAACAGGAACCCGCCGCGGTCGAACACGACCGTGGTCACACCCGCCTTCTTGGCAGCATCGGCGATCGCCTTGCCAACCTCGGCAGCGGCATCGACATTGGCGCCGCTCACCTTGACGCCGAGCGTCGAAGCTGCGGCGACCGTGCGGCCAGCGGCATCATCGATGATCTGCGCATAGATGTGGCGGCCGGTGCGGTGCACCGACAGACGCGGCTTGCCACCAGCACGCGCACGCAGCGCAGTGCGGACGCGGCGACGGCGACGTTCGAACAGAGAAAGCTTTGCCATCTTACCTCTTCTTCCCTTCCTTGCGGAAGATATACTCGCCGCGATAGGCAATCCCCTTGCCCTTGTAGGGCTCGGGCTTGCGCCAGCGGCGGATTTCAGCGGCGAACTGGCCGACAGCCTGCTTGTCGATGCCCGAAACTTCGACCGTGGTCTGGTCCGGGGTCTTGACTTCCAGGCCTTCAGGCACCGGAAGATCGACATCGTGGCTGTAGCCAAGCTGCAGCTTCAGATTGCGGCCCTGCGCATTGGCACGGTAGCCGACGCCCTTGATGACCAGTACCTTGGTGAAGCCGGCGCTGACGCCTTCCACCAGGTTCGACACCAGAGTGCGCTGCATTCCCCAGAAGGCCCGCGCCTGCTTGCTGTCATTGGCCGGCTTGACGACGATCTCGCTCTCTTCGACCTTGTAGTCGATGAGATCGGACAGCCCCAGCGTCTGGGTGCCCTTCGGCCCCTTTACGCTCAGCGTGCCATTCTCGATGGTGGCCGAGACCCCGCCAGGGATCGCCACCGGCTTTTTGCCGATGCGGCTCATCAGAACACCTCCGCCAGCACTTCGCCACCGACATTATGGTTGCGCGCTTCGGCATCCGAAAGCACACCGCGCGGTGTCGAGACGATGGTGATACCCAGACCGTTGCGCACAGTCGGCAGCTCTTTCGAGCCCGAATAGACGCGGCGGCCAGGCTTCGAAACGCGGGCAACATGCTTGATCGCAGGCTCGCCTTCGAAATATTTCAGTTCAATCCGCAGCGCCTTGTGCTTGCCAGAGCTGTCTTCGGAAAAGCCACGGATGTAGCCTTCACGCTGAAGCACTTCGAGCACGTTTGCACGCAGGGTGCTAGCCGGAGTCAGGACAGAGTCCTTCTTCGCGCGCTGGCCGTTGCGGATGCGGGTGAGCATGTCACCCAGAGGATCGGTCATAGCCATCTGTCAGTCCTCACCAGCTCGACTTGGTCAGGCCGGGAATCATCCCGCTGTTGCCGAGTTGACGCAGTTCGATACGGTTGATGCCGAACTTGCGGTAATAGCCGCGCGGGCGGCCGGTGGTGGCGCAACGGTTGCGCACCCGGGTCGGGTTTGCGTTGCGCGGAAGCTCCGCCATCTTGAGCCGGGCGACCAGGCGCTCGGACTCGTCAAGCGAGGTGTCGTTCGCGATCGCCTTCAGCTTCTCGTACTTCGCAGCGTACTGCTTGACGAGCTTCTTGCGCCGCTCATTCTTGTTGATCGAACTCAGTTTCGCCATGGACTTAAGCTCTCTTGCCTTGTGTTCCGTTCATGAGGTGGCTCACGCCGCCTCCTTCTGTTCGCCAGTTGTCGCGCTCGGGGCTTCACCCTGGAAAGGGAAGCCGAACAGACGCAACAATTCGCGCGCCTCTTCATCGGTCTTGGCGGTGGTTGTGACGATAATGTCCATCCCACGCACCTTTTCGATCTTGTCGTAGCTGATTTCGGGGAACACGATCTGTTCCTTCAGCCCCATCGCATAATTGCCACGTCCGTCGAACGAACGCGCATTCAGCCCGCGAAAGTCGCGGATGCGCGGCATTGCGACAGTCACCAGACGGTCGACAAATTCGTACATGCGTTCACGGCGCAAGGTGACCTTGCAACCGATCGGCATGCCTTCGCGCAGCTTGAACTGGGCGATCGACTTCTTGGCGATGGTGATGACCGGCTTCTGGCCAGCGATCAGCGCCATTTCTTCCGCAGCGATCTGAACCTTCTTCTTGTCCTGGCTCGCTTCGCCCACGCCCATGTTAAGCGTGACCTTTTCGAGCTTCGGGACTTCGAGACGGTTCTTGTAACCGAACTTTTCGGTCATCGCCTTGACGATTTCGGCGTCGTATTTCGCCTTCATCCGCGGCGTGTAGGTGGCATCAGTCATTGATGGTCTCCCCACTCTTCACGGCAACGCGCACCTTCTTGCCATCCTTGGTTTCAAACCGGACGCGGGTGGGCTTGCCATCCTTGGGATCAGCCAGGGCGACCTTCGAAATGTGCATCGGGGCCGGGAACCGGTCGATACCACCTTGCGGGTTGGCCTGGCTGGGCTTGCGGTGACGGGCAGCGATGTTGACGCCGTCGACAACGATCTTGCTATCCTTGGGCATGACCTGAGCGACCGTACCGGTGCGCCCCTTGTCCTTGCCCGAAAGGACAACAACATTGTCGCCCTTCTTGATCTTGGCGGATGACATTACAGCACCTCCGGCGCGAGGCTGATGATCTTCATGAACCCGCGGCCGCGCAGTTCGCGCACCACAGGGCCAAAGATACGAGTGCCGATCGGCTCCTCGTTCTTGTTCACCAGCACAGCAGCGTTGCTGTCGAAACGGATGACGGTGCCATCCTGACGACGCACTTCCTTGCGGGTGCGCACGATCACGGCGCGGTGAACGTCGCCCTTCTTGACCTTGGTGCGCGGCTGCGCCTCCTTGATGGAGACGACGATCACATCGCCGACCGACGCGGTCCGACGCTTCGACCCGCCCAGCACTTTAATGCACTGGACGCGCTTGGCGCCGCTATTGTCCGCGACGTCGAGATTGGATTGCATCTGGATCATTGATCCGGTTCCTTCTCACTGGCTTTCCGGGACGCCCAATCCGACTGGGGCCCGGGAGTTCCGTTTACGCCTAATTCAGTTCCCGGCCGCTGCGACGTCGAGGTCAGCCTCAACCGCCTGCGTACCACCCGCGACGACCCGATCTTTCACGATCCAGGTCTTGGTCTTGGACATCGGGCGGGTCTCTTCGATCCGCACGACATCACCCACGGTGAATTCGTTGTTTTCATCATGCGCGTGATACTTCTTCGAGCGCCGGATGATCTTCCCGTAGAGCGGGTGCTTCACCTTGCGTTCGACCTTCACGGTCACGGTCTTGTCGGTCTTGTCGGAGGTGACAGTCCCAACGAGGATGCGCTTTGGCATTGTCTACTCCTCAAGCCTTCGCAGCGGCGGCGGTGGCCGCTCGCTGGTTCTGCAGCGTCTTGATCTGCGCGATGCTCCGGCGCACCTGACGGATGCGCGACGGGGCTTCGAGCTGGTTGGTCGCAGCCTGGAACCGCAGATTATACTGCTCGCGCTTGAGCTCGGTGAGCTCAGCGGAAAGCTGATCATCGGTCTTGGTGCGAAGGTCCGCGATATCGGCCATTATTCGCCTCCCAGGTGGCTGGTGTCACCCAGACGGGCAACAACCTTGGTCTTGATCGGCAGCTTCATCGCTGCGCGCTCGAACGCTTCAGCCGCGAGCGGGCCGGCAACGCCATCGAGTTCAAACAGGATCCGGCCCGGCTTTACCCGCGCGGCCCAATATTCGACCGAGCCCTTGCCCTTGCCCTGACGGACTTCGGCAGGTTTCTTCGACACTGGCACATCGGGGAAGATGCGGATCCAGAGACGACCCTGACGCCGGATGTGGCGGGTGATCGCACGGCGCGCAGCTTCGATCTGGCGCGCAGTCAGCCGATCAGGCTCGAGCGCCTTGAGACCGTAGGAACCAAAGTTGAGATCGGTGCCGCCCTTGGCGTCGCCCTTGATCCGGCCCTTGAAAGCCTTGCGGAATTTATGTTTTTTCGGTTGCAACATGGTCTGTTACCTCTAGCGGGCCGGCCGGACGCCGGAAGTCTGCGCTTCCAGCATCAGGCGATCTTGCGCGGTCGGATCATGAGCGAGGATCTCACCCTTGAAGATCCACACCTTGATCCCGATGATCCCGTAGGCGGTCAGCGCCTCGGTATCGGCGTAATCGATATTGGCACGCAGCGTGTGAAGCGGCACGCGACCTTCGCGATACCATTCAACGCGGGCGATTTCCGCTCCGCCCAAACGGCCGCCGCATACGATCTTGATGCCTTCGGCACCCAGACGCAGCGCGGATTGCACCGCACGCTTCATCGCCCGGCGGAACGCGATGCGGCGCACCAGCTGATCGGCAATGCCCTGCGCGACGAGCTTGGCGTCGATTTCCGGCTTGCGGATTTCAACGATGTTCAGCTTCACTTCGCTCGGCGTCATGGTCGCCAGCTTGGAACGCAGCTTTTCAATGTCTGCGCCCTTCTTACCGATGATCACGCCGGGACGCGCCGCATAGATCGAAACCCGGCACAGCTTGGCCGGACGTTCGATCACCACCTTGGAAACTGCCGCCTGCGGCAGGTTCTTCATGATGTATTTGCGGATCGTGACGTCTTCCTTGAGCAGCTGCGCATAGTCACGCCCTTCGGCGTACCAGCGGCTGTCCCAGGTGCGGTTGATCTGCAGGCGCAGACCGATCGGATTGCTCTTCTGGCCCATCTTACGCCTCTTCTGCTTCGCGAACGACGATCCTGAGCCGGCTGAACGGCTTGAGGATCCGGGTCGACTTGCCACGGCCGCGGGTGTGGAACCGCTTCATCGTCACCGACTTGCCGACCGAAGCTTCCGCCACGATCAACGCATCAACGTCGAGGTTGTGGTTGTTTTCAGCATTGGCGATCGCCGAAGCGAGCACCTTGGTCGCATCGCGCGCCATTGCCCGCTTTGAAAAGGCGAGGATATTCAACGCCTCTTCTGCCTTCTTGCCGCGGATCAGCGCAGCAACAAGGTTGAGCTTCTGCGCCGAACCACGGATCGTGGTGCCGACGGCCAGCGCCTCGTTATCGCCCACGCGGCGGGGTGCTTTTGCCTTGCCCATTAGCGTTTGCCCTTCTTGTCGGCAGCGTGGCCGGGGAAGGTGCGCGTGGGCGCAAATTCACCAAGCTTGTGGCCGACCATTTCTTCCGAAACCGAAACGGGAATGAACTTGCGCCCGTTATAGACATTGAAGGTGAGCCCGACGAACTGCGGCAGAATCGTCGAGCGACGCGACCAAGTCTTGATCGGCTTGGTGTTGCTCGCTTCCTGCGCGCCTTCTGCCTTCTTAAGCAGGCTCAGCTCGACAAACGGGCCTTTCCAGACGGAACGTGCCATCGTCTCTTACCTCTTCTTCTTCGCGTGACGCGAACGGATGATCATCTTGTCCGTCTGCTTGTTATGGCGTGTGCGGGCACCCTTGGTCGGCTTGCCCCATGGGGTAACCGGATGGCGGCCACCCGAAGTGCGGCCTTCACCGCCGCCGTGCGGGTGATCGACCGGGTTCTTGGCAACGCCGCGGGTCAGCGGGCGGACGCCCATCCAACGCTTGCGGCCAGCCTTGGCAAAGTTTTGGTTGCCGTTGTCGGGGTTCGACACCGCACCAACAGTGCCCATGCAATCGGCGCGCAGGTAACGCTGTTCGCCCGAATTGAGGCGCACAATCACCATCGTCCGATCACGGCCAACAACCTGCACATAGGTGCCAGCCGAACGGGCGATCTGACCGCCCTTGCCCGGCTTCATTTCGACATTGTGGCAGATCGTGCCGACCGGCATCTGACCCAGCAGCATCGCGTTGCCCGGCTTGGTATCGACCTTTTCGCCAGCCACCACCGAATCGCCAACAGCCAGACGCTGCGGGGCGATGATGTAGGCCTGTTCGCCGTCTTCGTACTTCACCAGTGCGATGAAGGCGGTGCGATTGGGGTCATATTCCAGACGTTCAACAGTCGCAGGCATATCCCACTTGCGACGCTTGAAGTCTATGAAGCGGTACTTCTGCTTGTGACCGCCAGCGATCCCGCGCGAAGTGACGTGACCCTTGTTGTTGCGGCCACCGGTCTTGTGCTTGCCTTCGGTAAGCGCCTTGACCGGCTTGCCCTTCCACAGGGCCGACTTGTCAACCAGGATCAGACCGCGCCGGGCGGGACTGGTCGGTTTGTAATTCTTGAGTGCCATTGTTCGTTTCCTGTCCCTTGGCCTCAGATACCGCTGGTGATGTCGATCATCTCACCCTCAGCGAGGGTGACGATGGCCTTCTTCACGTCGGAGCGCGTGTAGGGCTTGCCCTTCCAGCGCTTGGTCTTACCCTTCATGATCAGGGTGTTCACCGCGACGACCTTCTTGTCGTAGATCGCTTCGATGGCTTCCTTGATCTGCGGCTTGGTCGCGCTGCCCGCAACCTTGAACACCACGGCGTTGTTTTCCGACGCCAAGGTTGCCTTTTCGGTGATGTGGGGGCTGAGGATCACGTCATAGTGACGCGCATCTACGGTCTGCTTCTTAGCCATTAGTTAGCCCCTCCCGGAAGAGCGAAGCGCGCCTCCAGCTTTTCGACAGCAGCCTTGGTCAACACCAGCGTGTCATGGTTGAGGATGTCGTAAACATTGGCGCCCATCGCAGGCATCACGTTGATGCCCGGCAGGTTGCCAGCAGCCTTGCGGAAGCCCGCATCGACCTGTTCGCCGTCAATCACCAGCACCTTGCCCGAAAAACCGGCATTGGCGAGGTGGCCTTTAAGCACCTTGGTCTTGGCTTCGGCGAGGGCGAGCGTGTCAACCACGACAAGCCCGTCCTTGGCCTTCGACGACAGCGCCATCTTGAGGCCGAGCGCGCGGATTTTCTTGTTGAGCGATTGCTCAAACTCACGCTTGCGCGCGCCGTGGGCCTTGCCGCCGCCGATGAAGATCGGGGCTGCGCGGTCGCCGTGACGGGCGGTGCCGCCGCCCTTCTGCTTGCCGAACTTCTTGCCGGTGCGGGCCACGTCCGAACGCTCACGCGTCGGGCGGGCGGTGCCGCGGCGGTTTTCGAGCTGCCAGGTCACGACCCGGTGCAGGATATCGGCGCGCGGCTCGATGCCGAACACGTCATCCGAAAGCTCGATATCAGCGCCAGCGCCCTTGAGCGCTTTGCCGTCGATGTTCTGAACCTTAATTTTCATGGCTCAGCCTTCCTTATTTTCGTCGGTAGCCGGAGCGTCGGTTTCGACAGCTTCAACCGCGACCACGTCTTCAGCAGCCGTTTCGGCAACCGAGGGGGTCTCTTCCGCGACAGGTGCGTGCTTCGACAGAACGGCGCCGGGGAACGGCACGCCTTCGGGAAGCGGCAGCTTCACCGCGTCACGAACCAGCAGCCAGCCATTCTTCGCGCCGGGAACCGATCCCTTGACGAACAGAAGGCCACGCTCTGCGTCGGTGCGGACGATTTCGAGGTTCTGCTGGGTGCGTTGACGGTCGCCCATGTGGCCGGCCATCTTCTTGCCCTTGAACACCTTGCCGGGATCCTGACGCTGACCGGTCGAACCATGCGCACGGTGCGAGATCGAAACGCCGTGGGTGGCGCGCATACCGCCGAAACCCCAACGCTTCATAGCCCCTGCAAAGCCCTTGCCCTGCGTGTGGCCGGTAATGTCGACCATCTGGCCGGCAATGAAATGTTCGGCGCTGATGGTCGAGCCGACCGGCACGAGGCCATCGGCGTTTTCGACGCGGAATTCAGCGACGCGCTTTTTCAGGCCGACATCGGCCTTGGCGAAATGTTCACGCTGCGGCTTGGCAACGTTCTTTTGCTTGGCCTCGCCCGCGCCGAGCTGGACTGCGAAATAACCATCGCGTTCAGCTGTGCGGTGCGACACTACCTGGCAATCTTCCAGCGCGAGAACGGTCACAGGCACGTGCCGTCCGTCCTCCTGGAAGAGGCGGGTCATCCCGACTTTCTTTGCGATAACGCCGGTGCGCATCGTCAGTTACTCCTCAACAGAGGCACCCGCAGACCATCCGCAGGTGCTTGGCGGGCCACGGCGATAACCGCCGCAACCCCGTTCAGCCCGAATTGTCTTGCATCGCCCCGTCCGGGCTGAGTGCTCTGGCAGGCCGGATGGCCGCTGGAGCGAGACGGGGGACGCGGCCCGGATAATTATCCGGCGGTATCCACCCTATCGTCAGATCAGGCAGTTCGCCTGAACGATAGAGGCCCCTGCCGAAGCGGGGGCATTTCGGCTGGCTTACGCCAGCTTGATTTCAACGTTCACGCCAGCTGCCAGATCGAGCTTCATCAGCGCGTCGACGGTCTGGGCGTTGGGCTGCACGATATCGAGCAGCCGCTTGTAGGTGCGCACCTCGAACTGCTCGCGCGACTTTTTGTCGACGTGCGGGCCGCGGTTCACGGTGAACTTCTCGATACGCGTCGGCAGCGGAATGGGGCCACGAATAAGAGCGCCAGTGCGGCGGGCCGTATCTGCGATCTCTCCAGTGGCCTGGTCGAGAACGCGGTGATCGAACGCCTTGAGGCGAATACGGATATTCTGAGCTTCCATGTCCAACTACCGATGCGAAAGAGCCAAGGAGCCGCCGGTTGCCCGGCTTTTCCCAAAAAAACAAAGGCCAGCCCCGCTCAGTTTCCGGTTTCCCGAGAGCGGGCGGCCTCATTGAATGTCGTTCCTACACAGACGAATCTGCGTCGGGAGCCGCGCCTATACGGAGCGTGTAGGATTCTGGCAAGAGCCAAGTGTAAGGAAATTGCGCGGCAAGGAAATGCATCCCGCCTTACACCAAAAACCACGCGGCTCTCATACAACAAGGCCCGGCTCTCTTGCGAGAGCCGGGCCTCAATGTCGTTCACCTTCGCCCCTTAGCGGAGCAAAAGCTTACTTGGTGATTTTGGCAACGACGCCCGAACCCACGGTGCGGCCGCCTTCGCGGATTGCGAAGCGCAGGCCTTCGTCCATGGCGATCGGTGCGATCAGCTTGACGCCGATGGTCACGTTGTCGCCCGGCATCACCATTTCGGTGCCTTCGGGAAGGATCACTTCGCCGGTCACGTCGGTGGTGCGGAAGTAGAACTGCGGGCGGTAGTTGGCGAAGAACGGCGTGTGACGGCCACCTTCGTCCTTCGACAGCACGTAGACTTCGGCGCTGAACTCGGTGTGCGGGCTGACCGAACCGGGCTTGCACAGCACCTGGCCGCGCTCAACGTCTTCACGGGCAACGCCGCGGATCAGGGCGCCGACGTTATCGCCAGCTTCACCGCGATCGAGCAGCTTGCGGAACATTTCCACGCCGGTGACGGTGGTCTTGCGGGTGTCCTTGATGCCGACGATTTCGACTTCGTCACCCACATTCACAATGCCGGTTTCGATACGGCCGGTCACCACGGTGCCGCGACCCGAGATCGAGAACACGTCTTCGATCGGCATCAGGAACGGCTTGTCGATCGGACGATCGGGCTGCGGGATGTGCGCGTCGACAGCTTCGATCAAAGCGATGATCGAATCCTTGCCGATGGCGTCATCACGGCCTTCGAGAGCGGCGAGAGCCGAACCCTTGATGATCGGAATGTTATCACCGTCAAAATCATACGACGACAGCAGTTCGCGCACTTCGAGTTCGACGAGTTCGAGGATTTCCTCGTCATCGACCTGATCGACCTTGTTCATGTACACGACCAGCGCCGGCACGCCGACCTGACGGGCGAGCAGGATGTGCTCACGGGTCTGGGGCATCGGACCGTCAGCTGCGTTCACCACCAGGATAGCGCCGTCCATCTGTGCGGCACCGGTGATCATGTTCTTCACGTAGTCGGCGTGACCCGGGCAATCGACGTGCGCATAGTGACGCGCAGCCGATTCGTATTCGACGTGTGCGGTCGAGATGGTGATCCCGCGCTCACGCTCTTCGGGAGCCTTGTCGATGTTGGCGAAATCGACGGCAGCGCCGCCATAGGTTTCAGCCATCACCTTGGTGATCGCTGCTGTCAGCGTGGTCTTGCCATGGTCAACGTGACCGATGGTGCCGATGTTGCAGTGCGGCTTGTTCCGCTGGAATTTTTCCTTGGCCATTTCTCTGGTGTACCTTCTTGAATGAAATCGTGTGTTCGCGCGAGAACGGCGGTGCCCGCTGAATCAGGCGCCGCCCCTAAACCGTCAGGCCGGGTTAGGCAAGTTTCTCCTTGACCTCGGCTGCGACGTTGGCGGGAACCTCGTCATAGTGCGAGAACTGCATGGTGTAATTCGCGCGCCCTTGCGTGAACGAGCGCAATTCGTTGACGTAGCCGAACATATTGGCGAGCGGGACAAACGCCTCGACCGCCTGGGCATTGCCGCGCGTGTCGGTGCCCTGAATCTGACCGCGCCGACTGTTAAGGTCGCCGATGACGTCGCCCAGATAATCATCCGGAGTCACCACTTCGACCTTCATGATCGGCTCGAGCAGCTTGATCCCGGCCTTCTGCGCGACTTCACGCATCGCACCGCGCGCGGCGATTTCGAACGCGATCGCGCTCGAGTCGACGTCGTGGTACGCACCATCGGTCAGTTTGATGCTGAAATCGATGATCGGGAAGCCAACCAGGTGCCCGCTGGCAGCCTGTTCGCGGAAGCCCTTTTCAATCGCCGGGATGTATTCGCGCGGGATGTTCCCGCCCTTGATCACGTCTTCAAAAATCACGCCCTGACCGCGTTCACCGGGGATCACCGTCACCTTGACGCGGCCGAACTGGCCTGAGCCACCCGACTGCTTCTTGTGGGTGTAATCCACCTCGACTTCACGGGCGAGGTATTCGCGGTAGGCCACCTGAGGGGCGCCGACATTGGCCTCGACCTTGAATTCGCGCTTCATGCGATCAACCAGAATGTCGAGGTGCAACTCGCCCATGCCCTTGATGATCGTCTGCCCGCTTTCGTGGTCAGTCGAAACGCGGAAAGACGGATCTTCAGCCGACAGGCGGTTGAGCGCGATGCCCATCTTTTCCTGGTCAGCCTTGGTCTTGGGTTCCACCGACAGCTCGATAACCGGCTCGGGGAATTCCATCCGTTCGAGCACGATCGGCGCCTTTTCCGCGCACAGCGTATCGCCGGTGGTGGTTTCCTTCATACCTGCAAGCGCGATGATGTCGCCGGCAAAGGCTTCATCCACGTCCTTGCGTTCGTTCGCGTGCATTTCCAGCATGCGTCCGACCTTTTCCTTCTTGTCCTTGACCGAGTTCAGGTAGGTGCCCTTGCCCAGCACACCCGAATAGATGCGGATGAAGGTCAGGCTGCCGACGAACGGATCGTTCATCACCTTGAACGCGAGCGCGCTGAACGGCGCTTCGTCGGTCGCGGGGCGGCTGTCCGGCTCGTTGCTGTCCATCTTGAGGCCCTGAACATCAGGGATGTCGAGCGGCGACGGCAGGTAATCGACCACCGCATCGAGCAGCGGCTGAACGCCCTTGTTCTTGAATGCCGAACCACAGCAAACCGGCACGAACGACTGGTTGAGCGTGCCCTTGCGGATCAACGCCTTAAGCGTCGCCACATCAGGCTCGTTACCTTCGAGATAGGCTTCCATCGCGTCATCGTCCTGCTCAACGGCAAGCTCGATCAACTCGCTGCGATAGACAGCGGCTTCGTCAGCCATGTCGGCAGGGATTTCTTCATAGAAGAATTCGGCGCCCAGCGCTTCGTCCTTCCAGATGATCGCGCGGTTGTTGACGAGATCGACCAGACCCTTGAGGTCGGCTTCGATGCCGATCGGAAGATAAAGCACCGCCGGACGCGCGCCGAGACGGTCGATGATCGACTGGACGCAATATTTGAAGTTTGCGCCGGTGCGATCCAACTTATTGATGAAGCACATGCGCGGGACGCCGTATTTGTCGGCCTGACGCCATACGGTTTCGGACTGGGGCTCAACCCCGGCCACGCCGTCAAAACAGGCGACCGCGCCATCGAGCACGCGCAAGGAGCGTTCGACTTCGATGGTGAAGTCGACGTGTCCGGGGGTGTCGATGATGTTGATGCGGTGTTCGGGGCCCTTGCCGTCTTCGGCCTGCCAGAAACAGGTCGTCGCGGCCGAGGTGATGGTGATCCCGCGTTCTTGCTCCTGCTCCATCCAGTCCATCGTCGCCGCGCCATCGTGCACTTCGCCGATCTTGTAGGACTTGCCGGTGTAGAACAGAATCCGTTCAGTCGTGGTGGTCTTGCCAGCGTCAATATGCGCCATAATGCCGATATTGCGGTAGCGTTCGAGCGGATGGCTGCGTGCCATGATGCGTTCCTCAGGTTGGCTGGAGCGGAGCAGGCCACCAAGGCCTCGCGCGCGCTCCATATAGTTGCTTTTGTGACAGCGGAAAGACCGACCGCCCCTTTTTCACAAGGAGGCGGTCAGGCGTTTCCCCTGCCCCGCGCGCTTACCAGCGGTAATGCGAGAAGGCGCGGTTGGCGTCAGCCATGCGGTGCGCGTCTTCGCGCTTTTTCACAGCATTGCCACGGTTGTTGGCGGCATCCATCAACTCACCCGACAGCCGCGCTGCCATCGTGGTTTCCGGACGGCCGCGCGCCGCCGTGATCAGCCAGCGGATCGCCAGCGCCTGAGCGCGTTCGCTCCGCACTTCGACCGGCACCTGATAGGTCGCCCCGCCAACGCGGCGGCTGCGCACTTCGACCTGCGGCTTCACATTGTTGAGCGCATCGTGGAACAGCTGGATCGGATCGGCCTTGGACTTTTCCTCCACCGTGGCGAGCGCGCCATAGACGATCTTTTCAGCAACAGCTTTTTTCCCGTCGAGCATGAGGTTGTTCATGAACTTCGACAGAATCTGATCACCATACTGGGGATCGGGCAGAATGACCCGCTTTTCGGGACGACGACGACGTGACATGGCACGAATTCCTTCTCTGAAACCTCACTGCACCCCCGCGCCTAAACTTTTGTGGCGGGGGCCTCAGGCAGCAAGGAAAAAACCTTAACCTTCTACCCGGCCGGACAAGATCCCCGCCTGCGCGGGGATGCCCATGCCGGATGCATGGTCACTTCGGACGCTTCGCCCCGTACTTGGAACGGCTCTGCTTGCGATCCTTCACACCCTGCGTATCGAGCACGCCGCGCAGGACGTGGTAACGCACGCCGGGAAGATCGCGCACACGCCCGCCGCGGATCAGCACGACGCTGTGTTCCTGCAGGTTGTGGCCTTCACCGGGGATGTAGCTGATCACTTCGCGCTGGTTGGTCAGGCGCACCTTGGCCACCTTGCGCAATGCCGAGTTCGGCTTTTTCGGGGTCGTCGTGTAAACACGGGTGCAAACGCCGCGCTTCTGCGGGTTCTGCTCCATCGCAGGGACCTTGGACTTGGCCTTCTGCGGAACGCGGCCCTTGCGGACCAGCTGGTTGATTGTCGGCATTAGTTCTCACTTCACCTGATAAGGGCGGAACCCAAGCCGGACAATGAAGGAGGAGAATTAGCAGTTCGCCCTGTCGCGAGCCCCCGCGAAGGCGGGGGCCTCAGTCCGCAAGCGAAACCGCCAGCGGCACGAGATCCCCGCCTGTGCGGGGATTCGCAAGGTAGACGAGCCTGAAACGCTCCACCCGCAAATCCGGCCCTTCGGCCACCGGGTTACTTTGACGGCTGCCCCTGTTGGAGAGACGCACCGGCAATGTTCAGCTCGATCCGGGTATGACCCCGGAAGATGCGGGCCCTTAGGCGGGTTCGGGCGGGGGGTCAAGGGTGGTGTTGGAGCGGGTGCCCCCTCGTCCGTCACACGCGGCGGAAGGCGGGGCCCAGAGGCGGCACTGTGCATCGCTGGGCCCCGGCCTTCGCCGGGGTGACGAGGGGTGCCGGGGTCACCGCCACCCTCCCTCGTCATTGCGAGCGTAGCGCGGCAATCCATGGCCCGCCCTTGCACCATGCGGCACCGTCAGTTCATGGATTGCCGCGTCGCCTGCGGCTCCTCGCAATGACGACGCTGGGGTTCCCGGCTCTCCGAGTCACCTGTCAGTGGCCCTGCCGAAGACCGGCGCTTCCGGCCCTGCCCTCTGTCCCACGCGATTGAGGTTGCTTTGCGGGGCCAGCCTTCTGCCACCGGCAGGGCGGGATTTTCCTACTCGGAAAATCCGTGCCACCCGCTGGCCTATGCATGATGCTTCCTTCCCGCCTCACACCAAACGCAACAAGCGCGCCGTCCCTCGGCAGGCGACCTCTGACGTTGCGTGGGAGCTTACCAATATCGACATTCCGGACGATGATCCGCTGCTCGATTTCGAACCCGTGCCGCACAGCCGCCCGCGCCGCAATTCGATCACGCCTGATCTCCAGCGCGCCTTTATCGCGCATCTCGCCGCGACCGGGATCGTCAAATCCGCCGCCGCCCATATCGGCAAGAGCCTGGAGGCGATCTACAAGCTGCGCCAACGGCCCGGCGCGGAAGGGTTTTGCGCGGCGTGGGACGAGGCGCTGCGCTGGGGGGTGCTGCGGCTGGAGGATTGCGCGATCGAGCGTGCGCTGGCCGAGGGGTTATCCAACCTGCGCGCCAATTCGATGCTCGCCTGGGTGCTGCAATATCGCGGGTTCATGCGGGTTGAGGCGCACGATGTTATCCCCGGCCACTGGCTGTATGAAAGCATCAAGGAAAAGGTGCTGCGCGAGGAGAGGGACAAAAGGCGGCGCAAGGCAAAACCATCGACCTAGTGGTTCGACCGAAACGGAAGGTTCCGGCGTAAGCCGGTTCTTCTGTTTCGATAAGTTGAACCATCACAAAGGGATATATAGTGGATTGACTCCGATTTTCCGGGAACGGAATGTCGGAGTCAATCCACTAGAACCAAACGGCGCGCAGCGCCGCAAGGCCGACCGGCCGCCCGAGCGAATGCGAGGAAAGCCAAGGCGGACGGACGTCCGCCGCCCGGCGCTTGAGGGCGAAAACAAACAGGCCCGCGGATGGCGCTGAGCAAATTAAGACCCCAGAAACTCCACCAGCGCCCGCACCTTGCGGCTGCGCCATTGTGGGCGCGGGGCGAGCAGCCAGTAGCCGCGCTGGGACGGCTCCGGCCCCTCGATCACTTCCAGCGCGCCGCGCGCAATCGCGCCTTCGGCCAGCGCCAGCGGCAGAATCGTGCGCCCCATCCCGGCGAGCGCCGAGGCCAGCGCCTGACCGGGGCTACCTGCCTTGACGCAAGCGTTGATTCCATCGGGTAGCGGCGCACCGGGCCAGTCAATCCACGGCCCAGAGACATTGGCGCGGTGCTGCGGCGCGGCCACGGTAACGCGCATCGCCGGGGCGAGCGGCACACCCTCCAGCTCGCCCGGCCCATCCACCAGCCGGATCGCCAGATCAAGGTTCGCCTCGGCAAAATCGGCGTGTTCATCGGCGGCGAGGATATACTGGATGCCCGGCGTATCCGCCTGAAACCGCGCCAGCCGGGGGGCGAGCCATTCGGCGAAGAATTCGCGCGGGGTGGCGATGGTATAACGGTCAGACGCCTGTCCCGCCTGCATCACGTCGACGCTTTCCTCGAACCTGAGGAAGCCTTCGCGCAAAGGATCAAGCCCGGCGGTGCCTTCAGGCGTCAATTCCAGCCCCTTGGGCGTGCGGCGGAACAACACCACGCCCAGCACATCTTCCAAGGCGCGGATCTGCTGACCGACGGCAGCCGGTGTCACCGCCAGTTCATCCGCCGCGCGGGTGAACGACAGGTGGCGCGCCGCAGCATCGAACACGCGCAGGGCGTTCAGGGGGAGATGGGTGCGTTTCACGCGAGGGGAATTAGGCGCGGGCGCGGCTGACCGCAAGGATCAACGCGTGCTGCGTCCCTCAGCCGTTTCAGGCGCGGCGAGCGGGAAGAACGGGATGCGCACTTCGGCGGGCGATCCATCGGGGCGTTCAAAGGTGTAGAACCCCTCCATCGAGCCAAACGGCGTCGTCAGCGGGCAGCCCGATACGTAATCGTGGCTCTGCCCGGGGGAAAGCAGCGGCTGTTCACCCACCACGCCTTCGCCATCGACATGGTTCACCATCCCGCGCCCATCGGTGATCCGCCAATGCCGGGTGCGCAGGCGCATCGGTTCGTGCGAGGCGTTTTCGATGCGGATGTGATAGACCCAGAACCACTTTCCCGCCTCTGGATGCGATTGTTCGGGCAGATAGTTGACGGCAACCCGGACGGTTACTCCGTCAGTGGTGGCTGCGTGCTGGAAGAGTTCTTTCATAACGCCTCTCAACGTAGCGATTTGCGCATCCGTCACAAGAGGCTGAGTATCCTTAATCCCCGCTGTATGCTGCTATCCGTCCTATTTCGCTGAAAGTGCCGCAGACGGTTGGGCCAGATTGTTCGCCACCCGCAGCTATTCCCAGGAAAGGTGGAATGACATGGGGATCCGGAACCGGCCACCGGCTTCAATACCCGATCCGATCTTGATGCGCGCCATCGCAACGCCCTTGCGGGCTGCTTCGCGGAAAATGGGATGTGTGCAGTCAGGCCGGATATCCTGCGGCACACCGTCCTGGTCGAGCGTAAGCGCCACCATGCAGCGCCCCTCAATACCGTACCGCAGCGCTGCCGACGGGTACTCAACCAGCGGGGCTACACTGTAAAGCGACGCGCCTTGGATCGGCAGCAGTATCCCCTGCGCTTGGTCGGGCGAATCCGCCGGTGGCTCCGCGGCGGCAGGCGGTTCGGCAATCGGCGGCCCGGCAAGCGCAGAGGCGATGACCGGAGCGGCAATCATTAGCAGGACATACATGGCTCGTTCCTTCGGGTGTCTTATTGGCCTGCCAACAGTTCCTCGATCTGGCCGAGGCGCTCCTTGCCGAAGAACATTTCGCTTTCGCCGCCCTTTGGCCCGACGAACATCGTGGGAATGCCGAAAGCGCCGCGCGCAACCACGGCGTCAGTATTGGCGGCAAGGCGCTGTTTCACGGCATCGGTCTGCGCGCGGGCGAACAGATCGGCAGCGTCGAAACCTGCCGCGTTCAGCACTGCGCCGATGGCCTGCGGATCGGTGATATCCAGCCCGTCTTCCCAGATCGGTCGCAGCAGCGTGTCGGCAAACTGCACCCCGCGCCCGTCTTCGTCCGCTGCGGTCAGCATCCGTTGCAGGAGAATCGAATTGAACGGGAATTGCGGGTGCAACCGGTATTTGTCCAGCCCGTGACGCGCGATAAAACGCTGCATTTCCAGCATCGCATAGTCGTTCTTGCCCTTCACCTCGGCATCGCGGATCATCGGCGGGGCGTTGCCGGTCAGCTTGTGCATCCCGGCCAGAAACACCGGGATCACGTCAAGTTCAGCCTCATAACGATTGACCAGATCGCGCAGCGGCCACCACACCAGATAGGCATTGGGGCTGACGAAATCGAATACGAGTTCCACGCGGGTTGCCATTGGTGCCTCCTAAATCCCCGCCGCTTTAAGCGCCTGGTCCATATCTTCGACCAGATCGGCGATGTCTTCGAGGCCGACATTGATCCGCAGCAGGCCTTCGGTCACGCCCATATCGGCGCGGGCTTCTTCGGTCATTCCGGCGTGGGTGGATGAGGCCGGGTGGCACATCAGGCTGCGCGCGTCGCCGATATTGTTGGAGATATCGATCAGCGCGAGCGCATCGAGCACCGCAAAGGCGCGCGCGCGGGTGCCGACGTCGAGCGCGAAGATCGGGCCGGTCGCATCCATCTGGGCCTTGGCAAGATTGTGGCGCGGATGGCTCGGCAGGCCGGGGTGGAGCAGGTGCCCGCCCGCCTTGGTTACGCGCGGTTCAAGGAATTCGCCCAATACCACCGCCTGTTCGGATTGCTTGAAGGCGCGAAGGGGCAGCGTCTCCAGCCCCTTCATTACCACCCATGCATTGAACGCCGACAGCGTCGGCCCGGTGTTGCGCTGGAACGGCAGCAGCACCTCGTCAATCCATTGCTGCGATCCGCAAATCGCACCCGCCAGCACGCGGCCCTGCCCGTCCATCAGCTTGGTCGCGGAATAGGCCACCACGTCCGCGCCGAACTCCATCGGGCGCTGCAACACGGGTGAGGCAAAGGCGTTGTCCACCACGCTGGTGATTCCATGCGCGCGTGCCACCCCGCAGACGTGCGCGAGATCAACGATATCGAGCGTCGGATTGGCAGGCGTTTCAAAGAAGAACACGCGGGTAGTTGGCCGGATCGCGGCCTCCCACGCGGCATTATCGGCGCTGTCGATGACGGTGGTTTCGATCCCGAACCTGGGCAGCAGAGTATCGACCAGCCAGCGGCAGCTTCCAAACGCAGCCCGGGCGGAAACCACATGGTCGCCTGCGGAAAGCTGACATAGCAAAGCCGCCGTCATCGCCGCCATGCCGCTTGCCTGCGTACGGCAAGCCTCGGCCCCCTCCATCAGCGCGATGCGTTCCTCCAGCATCGCCACGGTGGGGTTTTGCAGGCGCGAATAGGTCATGCCGGCCGCATCGCCCGCGAACCTGTCGGCCACGGTCTGGGCATCGTCATAGGTATAGCCAGAGGTGAGGAACAGCGCCTCACTCGTTTCGCCATGCTCGCTGCGCCAGGTGCCGCCGCGCAGCGCCTTGGTGGCGGGGCGCCAGTTGGCGGTTGCGGCGCGGTCCATTCCGGTGGTCTTTTTCATGCGCCGCTGCTTAGGGCCGCAAAAGCCCGCTCGCAAGCAGGCGCCGCATAATCCTCCTTGCCCTCGGCCAAGGCGCTGCCTAATCGCGAGCGCCATGACCGAGGCGCGCGCGTCCCTTTCTGCTGACACCGCCGCGCCGGCGCATCCGCGCGATCCGCTGGCGTGGGTAGCCGCGATCACCGCCGCCTTTGCAATGCTGGCAGGCTGGCGGTTGGCGATCCCGTCAATCCCGGTGTTTGACGAGGTGCATTACATCCCCGCCGCGCGCGAATTGCTGAGCCTGTTCAACGGCGGGTTCGGCGATTACCTCAACCCCGAACACCCGATGCTGGGCAAACAACTGATTGCGCTGGGCATGGCTATGTTTGGCGATAACCCGCTGGGGTGGCGGGTCATGCCGCTTGCCTTCGGCACACTGGCGCTGTTCGCATCGATGCGGGCGCTGTGGCACGCCAGCGAAGACCGGTTCGCTTGCATCGCGTTCGGCGTGCTGCTCGCCACCGGGTTTCACCTGTTCATCCAGTCGCGCATCGCCATGCTCGATGTGTTCATGGCGGCGTTTCTGGCGGTGGCGGCGTGGCAGTTTGCAGGGGCAATCCGTCAGCCGGAAACCGGGCGCTGGCGGCTGGCGCTGACCGGGATTGCGCTGGGCTGCGCGATGGCGGCAAAATGGAACGCGGTGCCGCTGGCGATGCTGCCGGGACTGGTGTTCTTCGCCGCGCGCATTTCAGCCGGGCGGCGGCGGCTGTTCCTGTCGCGCCGCGGCGCGCCGGTGCCAGGGATGACGCTGGTTGAGGCGTTTGTGTGGCTCGGCATCGTGCCGCTGGTGATCTATGCGCTGACATTTGTGCCGGGTTACTGGCTGGGTGACACCTTGCGCCCTTCCCCGTTGGCGCAGCACGGGTTGATCGGGCTGCACCGCGAGATTCTCGGCCTGCAACAACAGGTGCTTACCCCGCACACCTATCAGAGCAATTGGCAGCAATGGGTGCTGAACACGCGCGGGATCTGGTATCTTTACGAGGTCGTCGACGGGGCGCAGCGCGGGGTGTTGTTGATCGGCAATCCGCTGACCATGCTGTTCGGCCTGCCCGCGTTGGCGTGGTGTCTGGTGATCGGCGTGTGGCGCGGCGATTGGGCGCGGCTGGGTGTGGTGATCGGCTATGCCGCCGCGCTTGGCCTGTGGCTGATCGCGCCCAAGCCGGTGCAGTTTTATTACCACTATTTCGTGCCGGGGTTCTTCCTGCTCGGCGCGCTGGCACTGGCGCTGTCAGACCTGCGCCGGGCCGGTTGGGGCAAATGGCTGGCGTGGGGGACGCTGGCGGCATCGATGGGGCTGTTCGCGCTGTTCTACAAGGTGCTTAGCGCGGCTCCGCTGGAAGGCGCGATGAGTTTCGCCAAGTGGGCGTGGTTGATGGGGTGGAGATGATGAACCCCACCTTCGTCATTGCGAGCCGCAGGCGAAGCAATCCAGAGCGTTGAGCGCGACGCTCTGGATTGCTTCGTCGCTGCGCTCCTCGCAATGACGAGAATTACTCAAAACCTACCCCACACGAAGCGGCTCGACAGGGCGTAGTTCCACACCGACCCGACCAATATCCCCGCCAGCGCGGCGAGCGCCCACAGCACGCCTTGCGCTTCGACAAAAGTCGCCACGGCGACATTGGCGAAGGCACCCACGGCGCAGGTGGCGCAGAACCCCAGCCAGCCGCGCAGCACCCGCCCCCAACCCTTCAACCGCATGTCCCGGTAGGTCAGCCAGTTGTTGAGCCAGAAGTTGAAGCTCATCGCCACCAGCACCGCGCCCGTTTGCGCCAGTGCAAAGCCTTCGCCCATCACAAACAGCAACGCGGAGAGCACGGCGAAATGCACCACCACGCCCAGCGCGCCGACGGTGCCGAACAGCGCAAAGCGGGTGGGGATCACCTGCCCCAAAGTTTTGTCATACAACCCGGCGAGAAAATCGAACAGCACCGCGCGGTCAAGCTTGCTTGTCCCTGAAAGGCGCGCGGCGAATTGCAGCGGAAACTCTTTCACCCGCATCGGCGTATCAGCGGTCGCCAGCAGGTCGAGCAGGATCTTGAACCCGATCCCCGACAGGCGCGGCACCAATGCGCGCGCGCGGGCGGTTTGCAGCATGAAGTAACCGCTCATCGGGTCGGTCAGGTCAACCCCGGTGAGTTTGCGCGCAAGCCCATTGGCGAAGGCGGACAGCCGCTCGCGTTCGGGCGCGGCCCAAGCGTCGGTGCTGGCCCCTTCGGCAAAGCGGCTGGCGACGGCGATATCCGCGTCCCCCGCTTGCAGCGCCGCCAGCATCGCGGGCAACAAGGCGGGGTCGTGCTGATGGTCGGCGTCCATCACCGCCACATAGGGCGCGGCGGTGGCGCAAAATCCCTCGATCGCGGCGCTCGCCAACCCGCGCCGCCCGATCCGCTGGATCACCCGCAGGCGCGGGTCGGTCTGTGCCAGCGCACGGGCCTCGTCCGCCGTGCCATCGCAGCTGTCGTCATCGACGATGATGACTTCCCAGCCCTGCGCGCCCAGCGCATCCGCAATCCGTTCGACCAGCGGGGCGAGATTGCCGCGCTCGTTCAGGGTCGGCAGGATGATCGCGAGGTCGAGCGGCATGGTGTCAAAGGCGCGCGCGCACCGCTTCACCAATCGCGGCGGTGCCGTGGCTCCCGCCCAGATCGCCGCCGAGGAACCCGTCCGCCAATGCTGCCGAGACGGCGGCCTCGATCCGCGCGGCCTCAGCCTCCCGCCCAAACGAATGGCGCAGCATCATCGCGGCTGACAGGATCGTTGCCATCGGATTGGCCTTGCCCTGCCCGGCGATATCCGGCGCGCTGCCGTGGATCGGTTCATACAGGCCAAAGGTGCCATACGCTGTCTGCCGCTCCCCCAGCGATGCGCTCGGCAACAGCCCGATGGAGCCGACCGCCGCGCTCGCCAGATCGGAAAGAATATCACCAAATAGGTTGCCCGTCAGCACCACACCGAACCGATCCGGATGGCTGACCAGCTGCATCGCGGCATTATCGACATACATATGATCGAGCAGCACACCCGGATATTCCGCCGCGACCTCCACCACCACATCGCGCCACAACTGGCTGGTTTCGAGCACATTGGCCTTGTCCACGCTGGTGAGCGGATGCCCGCTCGCCGCCGCCGCGCGGAACGCGACATGGGCGATGCGGCGCACTTCATGGTCGGCATAAGACATCGCGTCCCAGCCTTCACGTTCGCCCGCATCGTTGGTGCGCTGGCCCTTGGCCCCGAAATAGACATCGCCGGTCAGTTCGCGCACGATCAGCAGATCAAGGCTGGCGGCAATATCGGCGCGCAGCGGGGAGAGGTGCTCCAGCCCCGCAAACACCCGCGCCGGGCGCAGGTTGGCGAACAGGCCCAAGTGCTTGCGCAGGCCAAGGATCGCCTGTTCGGGCCGCAAATGCCGATCAAGCGCGTCGCAATCGGGATCGCCCACCGCGCCGAACAGGATGGCATCCGCCGCGCGCGCCATGTCGAGCGTTGCTTGCGGCAGCGGGTGGCCGTGGCGCTTATAGGCGATCCCGCCCACATCGCCTGCAAGCAGCGTCAACCCCGGCAGCGCAAGGCTTTCAAGCACCGTGACCGCCTCTGCCGTCACTTCAGGGCCGATCCCGTCGCCGGGCAAGACTGCGATTTTCACTGGGTTGATCCCTTTACACCATCCGCGCCAACCGTTCGGTCAGCAATTTCCGCGCGGCCATAACATCGCCTTTGCGCCCTGCAAGCAGGTAGTGCGCCAGCAGGCCTTCCATCGCGGCCAGCGCCTGCATCTGCGCCGCCCAATCGCCGCCATTGTCAGGCGGCCCGCCGCCATATCCCAATTCGCGCAGCAACAGCGTTTCATAGGCGATCAGCCCGCTCACCCACCCGCGCGCCGATGGCGCATGGGCGACCGCATCCAGCAGCGCGTCAAGCGCCTCATACAGCCCCGGATAGGCGTTGCGTTCGGGCAGCGCGGCGGCGGTCAGCCCGCACACCCACTGGATTGCAGCGGCCGGCAACGGCTCGGTCATCAAGGCGGCGCGCGAATGTTCGAGTTCCAGCTTGGCGAAGGGCAGTTGGCTGGCGGCGCGGGTGATGAGGTCAAGCGCGACGCGGTTGCCCGGCACCATCACCGCGCGCATCTGACGCCCGCGCCCGCCTGCGACATAGCCCGCGACCAACCCGGCCTCAGCCGTCAGCAGGCGGGCAATCGCCCCCGTCTCCCCCTGCGGGCGGCTGGCGAGCAGAATCGCGGGTGCGCGCAGGTTCATGCCTGCGACCCGGCGGTTATTTCTTGGTGGATTTGGCTTCCAGCGCAGCCAGCCGCGCCTCAAGCGCATCGGCCTGTTCACGCGCCTTTTGCGCCATCGCCTTGACCGTGTCGAATTCTTCACGGCTGACGAAGTCGATCCCGCCAAACGCTTCGCGCATCCGTTCACGCGCGCTATCGCGAGCCTCGCGGGTCATGCCCGCCATCGTCCCGGCGGCGCTGTTGGCGATTTTGACAAGGTCGGCGATGATCGGGTTCTGGCTTTGCATAGGCGTTATTTGGCGATTGAGCGGCGTATTGTCCAGTGGGTTGGGTCCAGTGGGTGGTCGCCTAGAATTGCACCCGCGTTTGCGCGCCATCCGCCCCGCGTGCGCCGCCATCGGGGTTCGCCGCGATGAACTGATAATTGAGCACGCCTGCAAAACACAGCCACGCCAGATAGGGCAGCAGCAACCACACGGCCCCGCGCCGCACCCGCCAGATCAGCGCCAGCGCGATCACCAGCAAAATCACCGAGCCTGCGATCACATAGAGTGCGGACTGCATATCCTGCATCCCGAAAAACACGGTGGTCCAGCTTTGCGTCACCAGGAACTGCACCGCGAACGCGATCAGCGCGATGCCCCGTCCGCGCGCGCCCCACGCGCTTGCCACCAGCGCCAAAGCCAGCCCGATCGTGATGAACAGCGCTGTCCAGACGATACCGAAAGCCGCTGGCGGGGGGTAAATTGCGGGCTTCACCAACCCGGCAAACCACGCCGTGTCAGGCCCCGCCACGCGGCCAGCGACAAAGCCGATCAACAGCACCAGCGGCACCAGAAACAGCGCCCAGCGCAAAAAACTGGCGCGCAATTGTGCTTTGGAAGCAAGGACGTTCATGAATTCCCCTCGTACCGCGAGCGCGCAGCGATTCTGCCCGCCAACCCGTTTCCTGCGCGATAACAGAGCCAGCGCGCCGCGCCAACTTATCCCGTCCGCCCCGCCCCGAAATGATGCACCGGGCCATGCGGCGCACCTTTGCTCGGATCAATATTCGGCCGAATGCCCTATCCCCGCCGGGCAGCGATCAGGAATTCGACATTGCCTTGCGGGCCGGTGATCGGGCTTTCCACGATGCCTGAAACATCCCAGCCAAGCCCTTCGATCCATTCACGAACCTCTGCGCAAACCCGCGCGTGCAGGGCAGGATCGCGCACCACCCCGCCCTTGCCCACTTCATCGCGTCCGACCTCAAACTGCGGCTTGATCAGCGCCACCAGTCGGCACGGCGTGGCGGCGAGTTTCAGCGGCACGTCGAGCACTTTGGCGAGGCTGATGAAGCTGGCATCGCACACCACCCAATCGCAGGGCCGGTCGATCAGGTCAGGCGTCAGGATGCGCGCGCTGGTCTGTTCGAGCACAGTCACACGCGGGTCTTCGCGCAGCCGCCACGCCAGTTGGTTGGTGCCGCTGTCGACCGCGAAGACGTGATCCGCGCCGTGCGACAACAGCACATCGGTAAACCCGCCGGTGGAGGAACCGATATCCATCGCGGTCGCGCCCGCCGGGTCGAGGCCGAAATGTTCGAGCGCGTGCGCCAGCTTGATCCCGCCGCGGCTGACCCACGGATGATCGCGCCCGCGCACGTCGAGCGCGGCGTCCTCGGCAATCTGCTGCCCCGGCTTGTCGATCTTCGCCGCACCCACGAACACCAGCCCCGCCATCACCAGCGCCTGCGCCCGCGCGCGGCTTTCCGCGAGGCCGCGATCAACCAGCAGTTGATCGACGCGGCGCTTTTGCGGCTTGGCGGGACGAGTGGAGTTTTCAGGCATGGACAAGCGCGGGCTGTAGCGCGCAAAGTGGGCGGATGAAAGCTGCTGTCCCCCTTCTCGTTTCCGCCCTGATGCTGACCGCCTGCGTTCCGGCCAGCACCGCGCCTGCATCGGCCCCTACGCCTGAACCCGTGGCGCGCCCTGCCCCTGTTCCCGTCGCGCCGCCGCCGGTTATTCAATCTCCCGCCTATGACAACTGGATGGATGCGCCTGCTTCTGCCGGTGACTGGCGCTACACCGCACAAGGCGGACGCAGCGAGGCGACCTTTTGGGGGCCGGGTGAACGCCCGATGATGCGGCTGCGCTGCCCGGCGGATCGGCGCGGCGTCATCCTGTCGCTGGCCGAAAGCGGATCGCCGCGCCCGCTGGTCACCATCCGCACCGAAACCGCCACTCGCACCCTTACCATGCAGCCCGCCGGGGGTGAGATGATCCTTGCGCTCAGCGCAAATGACGCGCTGCTCGATGCGATGGCGCTCAGCAAAGGGCGGTTCGCGGTGGAGGCAACCGGCCTGCCCGCGCTGATCGTGCCGTCATGGGCCGAAGTCAGCCGCGTGATCGAGGATTGCAGGTAGATCTCGTCATTGCGAGCGGAGCGACGCAATCCAGAGCGACGCGCGATAAGCTCTGGATTGCCGCGTCGCCTTCGGCTCCTCGCAATGACGAAACGTAACCCGATTCTATACGTTAATATCCACAGGCCCATGCACAGCCTGTCCACAGGCAACGCCGCAACGAAAAAACGCCCGAGGTATCCCTCAGGCGCCCATGCTGCAGCGGAAAATCAGTATGACGTGGGAAAAGTTAAATACAAGTCTTGTCCTTGTCACGTCCATGATTCACATATGTGCATGAGGCCAGCGGCGAACGCGGCTCTCGGCCCCCAGTGATGCGGCGGGTCTGGCTCACAAGCGCGAAAGGAGGTGATCCGATGTCTCATGGTTCAGTAGCGAGGTCGGTGAAGATCCCTACGGAGCATACTCGGTAATTCTCTGGCCGAGTAAGGCTTCGTGAGCGGCACTTCCGGCCGCTGACCATGCAAAGGGCAGTTCCCCGACAGGTGGAGCTGCCCTTTTCATTTGAGCTTTATGCCTTTGTTTTGCGAACCTGCCTCCGCAGGTTCATCCTCGGGGCTGCTCCTTCGCTGCGCTACGGGCCCCTGCGGGCGGCCGGTCGGCCTTGCGGGCCTGCGGCCCGATGATCCTCCCCTTCAGGGGAGGGGATTGGCCGCACGCACCACGCTTTGCCGAAAGTCCCCTCAGACAGCCGCCCTTGGCGTCTGCCACCTCCCCCACGCGGGAAGGACGCTTGCTCTTGGCGGCGGGCAATACTAATCGCGTGAAATGCAGTTCACCCGCACACCCCACCCCGCGCCCACGCCCGCTGACATCCGCGCCGCAAGGATCGCCGATCCCGGCTTTGGAACCGTGTTCACCGATCACATGGTAGTGGTCGACTATGACGAAGCCTTGGGCGGCTGGCAGGCCCCGACCATCGGCCCGCGCGGCCCGATCAGCCTCGATCCAGCGGCGAGCGTGCTGCATTACGCGCAGGAAATCTTTGAAGGCATGAAAGCCTATGCCCACGCCGACGGCGGGCTCGCGCTGTTCCGGCCCGAAGCCAGCGCGGCGCGGTTCAACGCCAGCGCGCGGCGCATGGCGATGCCCGAAATCCCCGAGGAACTGTTCCTCGCCGCGGTGCGCGAAGCGGTGGTGGCCGACGCCGCCTGGCTGCCGCCGGTTGATGGCGGTGCGCTCTATATCCGCCCGTTCATGTTCGCATCCGAAGCCTTCCTCGGCGTGCGGCCCGCGCGGCAATACAAATTTATCGTGATCATCAGCGCCGTTGGCAATTACTTCAAAAAGGGCGTGAACCCGGTCAAAATCTGGGTGGCGCAGGATTATGTCCGCGCCGCGCCCGGCGGCACCGGGGCGGCCAAGACCGGCGGGAATTATGCAGCCAGCCTCGTTCCGCAGGCCGAAGCGACCGCGCAAGGCTGCGATCAGGTGGTGTTTCTCGACGCGATCGAACACCGCTGGGTTGAGGAATTGGGCGGCATGAACCTGTTCTTCGTCCGGTCTGACGGCTCTGTCATCACCCCGCCGCTGACCGGCACGATCCTGCCCGGTATCACCCGCGATTCGCTGATCGCGATGCTGCGCGAAGAAGGGCTGACGGTGCGCGAGGAGCCTTATTCGATCGACCAGTGGCGCAAAGAGGCCGAAAACGGCACGCTGCTGGAAACGATGGCCTGCGGCACTGCGGCGGTTGTCACCCCTGTCGGCACAGTCGCCTCAACCACGGGCGAGTTCCACATCGGCGCGGGCGGGATCGGGCAGATGACGTCCAAGATGCGCGAACGACTGGTCGGCATCCAGAACGGCCAGATCGCCGACGCGCATGGCTGGGTGACGCGGATTTGATCCCCAAGATGATCCAAGTCGCCGCGCTCTATCAGTTCACGCCCTTCCCCGATCCCGAAGCCTTGCGCGGCCCCTTGTTGGCTGCTTGCGAGGCGCATGGCATCAAGGGCACGTTGCTGCTCGCCCGCGAAGGGATCAATGGCACCATTGCGGGCACCGACAATGCGCTGGCCTCGGTGCTCGGCCACATCCGCGCGCTGCCGGGGTGCGCTGACCTCGACGTGAAATACTCCGTCGCCCCGGAAATGCCGTTTCACCGCATGAAGGTGCGGGTGAAGCGCGAGATCGTCACCATGGGGGAGCCTGACATCGACCCCACGCTCGCCGTCGGCCACTATGTCGATCCGCATGACTGGAACGCGTTGATCGCTGACCCGGACACCGTTCTGATCGACACCCGCAATGATTACGAAGTCGCGGTCGGCACCTTTGCGGGCGCGGTCGACCCGCAAACACCCAGTTTCCGCGATTTTCCCGCGTGGTTCCGCGAACACCGCGACGAATTGCTCGACGGCAAAAAGAAGATAGCGATGTTCTGCACCGGGGGCATCCGCTGCGAAAAATCGACCAGCTTCCTGCGGGCAGAAGGCGTGGAGGAGGTTTACCACCTCAAGGGTGGGATTCTGAAGTATCTCGAACACATCCCTGAAACACAAAGCCTGTGGCAGGGCGAATGCTTCGTCTTTGATGAGCGGGTGACGGTGCGCCACGGGCTAGAACCAGGATCATACGCGCTGTGCCGCGCCTGCCGCCGCCCGCTTGACGCAGCAGCCCTCGCCCATCCCGATTACGAGGACGGGGTCAGCTGCCCTGCCTGCATCGACGAACGCACCCCCGAACAGCGCGCCGGTTACGCCGAACGCCAACGGCAGGAGGCGCTGGCCAAGGCACGCGGCGAAGTGCACGTCGGCGCGGTGCTTCCGCCAAGCGAATGAGCCGCCTGCCTACCCTCTATTCCTTTCGCCGCTGCCCCTATGCGATGCGGGCGCGCATGGCGTTATGGGTGTCGGGGATTGCGGTGGAATTGCGCGAGGTGAAACTCGCTGCCAAGCCGCCCGAACTCATCGCAGCATCCCCGAAAGCGACCGTGCCGGTGCTGGTGTTGCAGGACTCCACCGTGATCGACGAAAGCCTCGCGATCATGCGCTGGGCTTTGGCGCAGCACGATCCCGAACACTGGCTGGCGGGCGACGATGCCGCGTTGATCGCGCGCAATGACGGGCCGTTCAAACACCATCTCGACCGCTACAAATATCCGCATCGCTATCCCGATGAGGCAGCCGGCGATGAGGCCACATTCCGCCTTGATCATCGCACGCATGGCCTGTCGGTGTTGCTTGATCTCGATGTGCGTCTTGGCATGAGCGCCTATCTGATTGGTGATCGCCCCACCCTTGCCGACATCGCGCTGTTCCCGTTTATCCGGCAATTCGCGAACACCGATCGCGACTGGTTCGATGCGCAGGGACTGCCGCATGTGCAGGAATGGCTCGAAAGGCACCTCGCCTCCCCCCTGTTTGCCGCCATCATGCCCAAATTCGCGCCGTGGCAAAGCGGCGACACGCCGATCCGCTTCGGGCCGTAGAAATCCCGCAGCGCAGCAATTTCCTTTGGGTGCGCGGCAAATGGCTGTTAGGGGGCCGCCCATGCTTACCATCGACGGTGTCACAGTGCGGCTTGGCGGCCGGGCCATTCTTGAACGCGCCAGTGCGACTGTGCCGGTTGGCGCGCGCGTCGGCCTGATTGGCCGCAATGGCGCGGGCAAATCCACGCTGATGAAAGCGCTGATCGGCGAGATCGAGCCGGATGACGGCGAAATCAGCAAGCCCGCGCGCGCACGAATTGGCTATATCGCGCAGGAAGCGCCGAGCGGCAGCATGACCCCCGAACAGGTCGTGCTCGCCGCCGCGACCGAGCGGGCGGAGCTGCTGGCGGAGCTGGAAACCTGCACCGACATGGACCGCATGGGCGACGTGCACGAACGGCTGTTGGCGATTGACGCCTACAGCGCGCCTGCCCGCGCGGCCAAAATCCTCAACGGTCTCGGCTTTGACGACGAGATGCAGCAACGCCCCGTCGACAGTTTCTCCGGCGGTTGGAAAATGCGCATCGCCCTTGGCGCGCTGCTGTTTTCCGAGCCCGACATCCTGCTGCTTGACGAGCCGTCCAACCACCTCGACTTGGAAGCGACGCTGTGGTTGGAGAACTTCCTCAAATCCTATCCCGCAACGCTGGTGGTGATCAGCCACGAACGCGATCTGCTCAACAAGGTGGTCGACCATATCCTGCACCTGCAAGGCGGGCAGTTGACGCTATATCCCGGCGGGTATGACGCGTTTGAAAAACAGCGCGCCGAACGCGCCGCGCAGCTCGCCTCGGCCAAGGCCTCGCAGGATGCGCAGCGCGCGCGCCTTCAGGATTATGTGGCCCGCAACAGCGCGCGCGCCTCAACCGCCAAGCAGGCGCAATCGCGCGCCAAGATGCTCGCCAAAATGCAGCCGATCGCGGCGCTGATGGAAGACCCGACATTGAGTTTCGATTTCCCCGATCCGTCAGAGATGCGATCACCGATGATCACGCTGGAACAGGCGGCGGTGGGATACGGCGAAGCACCGCCGATCCTCAAGCGGCTGAATTTCCGGATCGAGGCCGATGACCGCATCGCGCTATTGGGCCGCAACGGCAATGGCAAGACCACGCTGGCGCGCCTGCTCGCATCGCAGCTGGCCCCGGCAGAAGGTTCGGTCAATGCGCCGGGCAAGCTCAAGGTCGGGTATTTCACGCAGTATCAGGTCGAAGAACTGGCGGGAGAGGACACTCCGCTCGATCTGATGACCCGCGCGATGGAGGGGCAATCGCCCGGAGCGGTGCGCGCGCAACTGGGCCGCTTCGGCTTTTCGGGCGCAAAGGCGCAGACGCGGGTCGAAAAGCTTTCGGGCGGGGAGCGCGCGCGGCTTGCGCTGGCGCTGATCACGCGCGACGCGCCGCATCTGCTCATCCTTGACGAGCCGACCAACCACCTGGATGTCGACGCGCGTGAGGCGCTGGTGCAGGCGCTCAACGCCTATACCGGCGCGGTGATCCTGATCAGCCACGATCGCCACATGGTCGAACTGACCGCCGACCGGCTGGTGCTGGTCGATGGCGGAACCGCGCGCGAATATGCGGGCAGCATGGGTGATTACATCGACTTCATCCTTGGCCGGAAGCCGAAGGGTGAGGGGGCCAAAGGCAACAGCGCAGGCAGTAAACCGGGCGCGCCGAAGACCATGGCAGAAGCGCGCTATGCCCAATCGCAGCTGGAAAAGGCCGACAATGTGCTGGCCCGTGCGTCTGCCGAGGTCGAGCGGCTCGACGCGCAGATTGTGGCCGCGAGCAGCGCCGCGCAGGGGCAGGCCGGGGCAAAACTGCAAGACCTGCTGACGGCGCGCGCCAAGGCTGCGGATGCGCTGGCCGCAGCCGAACAGGCGTGGATAGCTGCGGGCACGGTGGTTGAAGCGCTGGAGCAGGCTTAGAGCCGCGCCGCGACCCCTCACCCCTACCCAGCCCCCAACCCATCGCGGAACGCGTCCACCAGCCAGCTCGCCGCCGGGCCAAGCCGGGTGTCGCGCCGCCATAGCGCGCTGAGGCGATATTGCGCGCCGGGTTGTTCGGGCAGGTCAAGTTCTACCAGCGTTCCCGCCGCCAGATCGTCCGCCACCATCGCGCGCGGCATATTGCCCCAGCCCAGCCCTTCCTTCAGCAAGGAATGCTTCGCGCCCAGATCGCCCAGCCGCCAGGTCAGCGGGCTGAGCACGGAAAATTCGCGCCCCTCGGTCAGCGGGGAACGATCGGTCAGCACCAGTTGCAGGTGGCGGCGGCTTTCCCCCGGCGCGACATCAGTGCGCGCGAGCGGGTGCGACGGCGCGGCGACCGGCACCAGCGCGATTTCGCCCACCGCGTGGCGTTCCAGCGCGGGATGATCGCCGATTACCGGGCCGCCGATGGCAAGATCGGCCCCGCCATCGATCACGCAGGCCGCCACCGCGCCCAGCCCTTCGATCCGCAAGGTCAGCGCGCAGGTCGGGAACATCCGTCGGAATTCGCCCAGCACCCGCGCCGTCAACTCGCCCGGCATCATCACATCGACCACCAGCGTCAACGCCGGTTCCTGGCCTGCGTGAAGCGAGTGCGCCTTGGCCACCAGCGCATCCACCCCGTCGGCAATGCCGCGCGCTTCGGCGAGCAAGCCTGCGCCCGCCGGGGTCAGCACCGGGCGGCGCGATCCTTCGCGGTCAAACAAAGTCAGCGCCAGCTGCGCCTCCAACTGCGCGATGCCGTATGATACCGCCGACACCGCACGCCCCATCGCCCGCGCCGCGCCGCCAAAGCTGCCATGTTCGGCCACGGCGATGAAAATGCGCAATTGATCGAGCGTGGGTTCACCGAGTTTCATGGCGCATATGTTCGGATTTTCCGAACGTTTTGGCAAGTTTTATCGCACTTATCCGTTTGAATGATTCCTCCTATCTCCCGTTTCAACAGACAGGAGAACCGTCATGATCGAACTGCGTCCCTTCAACACGCTTGGCGCAGCCAACCACGGGTGGCTCGATGCGCGGCACCATTTTTCCTTTGCCAACTACCACGATCCCGCCCGCGTCCACTGGGGCGCATTGCGGGTGTGGAACGATGACAAGATCGCCGCAGGCACGGGCTTTCCCACCCACCCGCACAGCGACATGGAAATCATCACCTATGTCCGCACCGGCGCGATTACCCACCGCGATTCGATGGGCAATGAAGGCCGCACCGAAGCGGGCGATGTTCAGGTGATGAGCGCTGGCTCCGGCGTGCGCCATTCGGAATACAACCTTGAAGATGGCGAAACCACACTGTTCCAGATCTGGATCATCCCCGATCAACGCGGCGGCGAACCCAGCTGGGGCGCGCGGCAGTTTCCCAAGGACAGCCGCAACGGCGCGTTCGTGGCGCTGGCCAGCGGGGCGGCGAATGATGATGACGCGGCGCAAGGGGCTTTGGCCATCCGCGCCGATGCCCGCGTGCTGGGCGCGACGATAAAGGCGGGTGACAGCGTAACCTACACGCCGAGCCGCTCTGACCGTCACCTCTACCTCGTCCCCGCCACCGGCAAGGTGCGGATCGGTGAGGTTGAAGCAAACGCCCGCGACGGGGTGGCGATTACGCAATTGGATAGCGTGACCATCACCGCAATCGAAGACAGCGAAGTGGTGCTGGTCGACGCGGCGTAATTTCCCCCCCGGAGCCGGCTGACCCCTCCCCCCCTCCGGCCAGCCGGCTCCACCCCCTGTATCCAAAATTGAAGGAACCCCCCGATGAGCAATATTCTCCACATCACCGCCAGCATCCGTTCGGACAGCGACAGCATCTCGCGCGGGCTGGGTCAGCGCGTTGTCGATGGCCTTGCCGCCAAGTCCGGCGCAGGCGTTACCACCCGCAATCTGGCCGCGAATGATCTGCCATTCGTGAGCGCCGAACGGTTCGGCGCGAACCTCACCCCGGCCGCGGATCGCACTCCGCAGCAGGCAGACCTTGCCGCGATCGCCGATACGCTGATTGCCGAATTGCAGGCGGCGGACACCATCGTGATCGCCAGCCCGGTGTATAATTTCGGCCCGCCTGCCACGCTCAAGGCCTGGGCCGATCTGGTGGCGCGCGCCGGCACCACATTCCGTTACACCGCGACCGGGCCGGAAGGCCTGCTGACCGGCAAGAAAGCCTACATCACCATCGCCAGCGGCGGCACCCCGATGGGCAGCGATATTGATTTCATGAGCCGCTGGCTGATATTCTTCCTCGGCTTCCTTGGCATCACCGATGTCACGATGGTCGCCGCCGACGGGATCATGGGCGAAGACGGCGAGAGCAAGATAACCACTGCACACGAACAGGCGGCCAGGATCGCTGCCTGATCCGACCGCCAGACGCAACAGGAGAACCACAATGACCAATCACACCAACACCGCAGCCCCGGTTTTCGGCTTTCTGCCACAAGACGCGGTGGCGCTGGTCGCCCGGCTGCTGCTCGCCGCGATCTTTCTGATCGCCGGCGTGGGCAAGATCGCCACGATCGAAGCTACAACCGGCTACATCGCCAGCATGGGCCTGCCCTTTGCCAATGTGATTACCTATGCCACCATCGCATTGGAAGTCGGCGGGGCTGTTTTGCTGATCGCGGGATATCAGACCCGCGCCGCCGCCGCCGCGCTGGGCCTTTTCAGCATCGCCGCAGCAATCATCTTCCACGCTGACTTCGCCGACCAGATGCAGTTCACCAGCTTCCTCAAGAACCTCGCGATTGCAGGCGGGATGTTCCAGGTGGTCGGCTTTGGCCCGGGCCGCTTCTCCATGGACCGGGGTTGATCCGCATTAGCCGATAAATTGTCCGGGAGGGGGGCTGGGAAATGCGGCGAATCCAGCCCCCGCTTGACCCGCCCTAGCCCCCCTCCAGGCCCGTCTTGCCCAATGTTTCACGTGAAACATTGGGGCCTTATACCAGCGCGCTGAGATGCTGGCGCATCACGCGCTGGAATTGCTCAGGCGCCGCACGGGCTTACCCAAAGCGCGATGAGTCAGACTCATCGCGCTTTGGGTCACAGCCTTGGCCGCACCAGCAGCGGCTTGAAGATGTTGCGACTGGGGCGCACCACGATGATTGCTACGCCGATGATCGCCAGCGCCCCGCCCGCCAATAGGGGCCAGCCGATCGCATCCCCCGTCAGCCACGCCCCGAACCCGATCGTCAGCAGCGGGGTCAGCAGGGTCAGCGGCACGATCAGGTTGGCATCATGGGCCTGCAGCAGCTTGAAATAGGCCGAATGCGCGCCGATTGAAACGACCACACCGGCAAACACCACGCACCCGGCAATTGCCAGCGGCGCGGCGCGGATCGCGTCCAACTGGCCGGTTTCAAACGTGAATGTCACCGGCAGCATGATGGCGAATGATATCAGCGCCGCCCACGCCTGAAGCGCCACTGCGCCGATTGCGATGCGCTTCACAAACACCGATCCGAGCGAGCCGATCAGCACGCCGCAAAAGGCCAGTGCCAGCCCGGCAAAGCTGCTTCCCTCAGCCGGTGAACCCATCGCAAGGCCCACCCCGCCCAGCGCCAGCGCCATGCCAATGCCGCGTCGCCAGCGCACCTGCTCACCCAGAAACAACACCGCGAACAACACCGTCATCGGTGCACCGGCCAAGGTCACGACCCCTACCGCCGAAGGGGTTGCGGATTGCAAACCCATGAATTGCAGCGCGAAACTGCCCCCGCTGATGGCAAAGCCGATCGCCAGCACCACTGGCAACCGCGCCGGGATCTGCCGCAGCAGCGGGAACAATACCACCAGCACAATGCCCGATCGCAGCACGGTGTAGAACAGCGGCGGCAGGCCCAGCGTGCTGACCGCGATCTTGCTGACCACGACATTCATCGCCCAGGCGACATTGCAAAACAGCATGATCCCCAGCGCGGAGGCGGGCAGGTTGGCGGGCATCAGCGGGCGGTGTCGCCAAACACCTCACGCACCACCGCATCGGGCAGGCTGCCGCGCAATTCGTCGCGCCATACTGTCGCAACCGCATCCGACGGCGCGCGCCAATCCCCGCGCGGCGACAGCGCTCCTTGGGATGAGACTTTCGGCCCATTGGGCAGCGCCGAGCGCTTGAACTGCGAAAAGCCAAAGAACCGCGCGCAAAATTTGTCGAGCCAGTGCGCGATGGTCGCCAGCGAATATTCGCTGCGCCCCTCCGCCGGGAAGCCCGCAGGCCACAGCCCTTCCTCGCGCGCTTTCCACGCGTGCCACGCCAGAAACGCGACCTTGCCGGGGCGCTGACCATAGCGGATCACGTGATGGAGGAAGAAATCGTTGAGCTCATAGGGGCCGACCAGTTCCTCGGTCGATTGCCCCCGTCCGTCCGCGCCGGGGGGCACCAGTTCGGGCGAAATCTCGGTATCCAGCACCGCGCCGAGCACTTCGCCGCAGGCATCGGTGAATTGCCCGGTCTGGATCACCCAGCGGATCAGATACTGGATCAGCGTTTTGGGAACGCCCGAATTGACCGCGTAATGGCTCATGTGATCGCCCACGCCATAGGTGCACCAGCCAAGCGCCAGTTCGGAAAGGTCGCCCGTGCCGATGACAAAGCCGCCATGCTGCCCCGCCAGCCGGAACAGATAATCGGTGCGCAGGCCCGCCTGCACGTTTTCAAAGGTCACATCATGCACCGGCTCACCCTGTGCGAAGGCGTGGCCGATATCTTCGAGCATCCGCCGCGCGGCGGGGGTGATGTCGATCTCGCCCGCAGTAATTTCCATCGCCGCCATCAGCCGGTGGGCATTACCCTTGGTGTGATCCGACGTGCCGAAACCGGGCATCGTATAACCGCGAATGGTGGTGCGCGGCAGGCCTAACCGGTCGCACGCCTTGGCCGCCACGATCAACGCATGGGTGCTGTCCAGCCCGCCCGAAATGCCGATTACCAGGCTTTTCGCGCCCGTCGCCTCGATCCGCCGCATCAGCGCATCGACCTGAATATTGAACGCCTCGTAACAATCCTCGTCCAGCTTATCGGGCCGGTTGGGGACAAACGGGAACCGCCGAATCGCGCGGACAAGCCCGACATCGCCGGGCGCATAGGCGTGTTCGAACACAATCCGGCGATAGCTGTCTTCGGGGCGGCCCGCCGCCTCAGCCGCATCGGCAAAGGTCTGATTGCGCAGGCGTTCGGCAGCGATCCGGTCGGTGTCGATATCGGCCACGCACAGCTCGCCAGAACGGTCAAACCGCGCGCTTTGCGCCAGAAGGTCACCCATTTCGTAGATCACGCCCTGCCCGTCCCACGCCAGATCGGTGGTGCTTTCGCCATACCCGCTCGCCGAATAGACATAGGCGGCGATGGCGCGGCTGGCAGACGAGCGGCAATGCAGGTGGCGATCATCCGCGCGCCCGATGGTGACGGGCGAGGCCGAAAGGTTGCACAGGATCAGCGCACCCGCCATCGCCGCCGTCATCCCCGGCGGGATCGGTGCCCAGAAATCCTCGCAGATTTCGACGCCGAACCGGAAGCCCGGCAGGTTCGCCGCAGCAAAGATCAGATCGGTGCCAAACGGCACTTCCTCCCCCGCCACCCCGATCCACAAATCGGTGCAACCGCGCCCGTGGGCAAAATGGCGCTTTTCATAAAACTCGCGGTAATTGGGCAGGAAGCTTTTGGGCACCACGCCCAGCACCTGCCCGCCCGCGATCACCACCGCGCAATTATACAGCTTGTCCGCGCGGCGCAGCGGCGCGCCCACCACCAGCACCGGGTTGAGATCGGCCGAGGCCGCGACCACCTCGGCCAGCGCCTGCTCCACCCGCTCGATCAGCGCCTGTTGCAGCAGCAGATCGTCGATGGCGTAAGATGACAGTGTGAGTTCGGGGAACACCACCAGATCAACGCCCGCCGCGTGCGCCTTCTCCGCCTCGGCCAGCACGCCTGCGGTGTTATAGGCGACATCAGCCGGGCGGCTGCACGGGGTCGCGGTGGCCACGCGGACGAAGCCGTGTTCGTGGCAATCGAAAAAGGGGTGCGAGTTCTCACTCATGGTTCGCGCGCGCTCCGGATGGCTATCGCACAGGCTCTAGCGGGGAATCCCCGGCGTTCCTAGCGATGCGATAAAAGTCCTGCTTTGCGGGCCACAAGCCATTCGATTGCACCGATATGCTTGCACCTTGATCGGCCAAGGCGCAAATGTTGCCGTAACCACAACAGGAGCCGCAATCATGGCCGACGCAACCTATACCCCGCCCGCTGTCTGGAACGCCGATACGGTTTCGGGCGGACGCTTTGCCAGCATCAACCGCCCAACCGCGGGCGCGCGTGAGGAACGCGATTTGCCGGTGGGGGAGCACCCCTTCCAGCTCTATTCGCTCGCCACGCCCAACGGGGTGAAGGTAACGGTGATGCTCGAAGAACTGATCGAAGCCGGGCACGCGGGCGCGGAATATGATGCGTGGACGGTCAATATCGGCGGCGGCGACCAGTTCACCAGCGGGTTTGTCGCCGCCAACCCCAATTCCAAAATCCCCGCCTTGATCGACCGCAGCGGGCCAAAGCCGTTCCGGGTGTTTGAAAGCGGGGCGATTCTGGTGCACCTCGCCGAAAAATTCAGTGCCTTCCTGCCCACCGATCCGCAGGCCCGCGCCGAAGTGCTAAGCTGGGTGTTCTGGCAGGTCGGCACGGGCCCGTTCATCGGCGGCGGGTTCGGCCATTTCTACGCCTATGCGCCGGAAAAATACGAATACCCGATCAACCGCTATGCGATGGAAACCAAGCGGATTTTCGATGTCGCGGATAAACGGCTCGGCGAAACCCGGTTCCTGGCGGGCGATGAATATACCATCGCGGATATTGCCAATTTCCCGTGGCTTGCGCCCTTCACCACCGGAGAAATCTACAACGACGCCAAGACCTTTCTCAGCATCGACGAGTACAAAAACGTCGGCCGCTGGGTAAAGGACATCTATGCGCGCCCGGCTGTCAAACGCGGGCGAATCGTCAACAAGGTGTGGGGCGATGAGGATACCCAGCTAGTCGAACGCCATTCAGCCGCAGATTTCATCGGCAAGCGGCTGGGATAGCCGGATCAGAAAGGGGGCAAACAGCCGCGTTCGCCCCCTTCACATCCTGATCGGACACGCTATAGAGCGCCGCTCTTGCTGGGGTGTAGCCAAGCGGTAAGGCACCGGTTTTTGGTACCGGCATGCGCAGGTTCGAATCCTGCCACCCCAGCCATCAGCAGTGGCAGCCTGTCGTGATAACCCGCCAGCATGGGCGCATTCGAACGCGACGTCACATTGCGCGGATCATGGCGATTGCTTCGGCGCTGTCCCATTCATAGGCACCCGTCACCCGCAGCACTTCACGCCCCTGCGCATCGAACAGGATCGTCAGCGGCAGCAGGCCTTCGGGCGAAAACTGCGCCGACATCTGCGCATCGGGATCAAGCCACGGTTCGAGCCGGGCAAAGCCTTTCTGCGCAAAGAACGGTGTCACCACATCGGCTCCGCGCACATCCTGGCTGATGGTGATGACGCGCAATTCGCCCTCCATTGCGCCCGCCAGCGCGTCCAATTGCGGCATTTCCACCACGCAGGGCGCGCACCAGGTCGCCCACAGGTTGATCAGCACCGGGCCATCTTGCGCTGCCAGATCGAGCACTTTGCCCGCCGGGTCGGTAAATTGCATCGCCGGAAGCGGGGTTCCGGCAAAGCTGCGCACCACCGTGCCAGCCGGCGTCGCAACCACTTCGCGTGCGCCCGGTTGCGCTGGCGCGTCGGCGGCCCTATCGCAAGCCCCCAGCGACAGGAGCGGAATTGCGAGAATGAGCGACGAGCGGGACATGACAGGCTCCGATAATGGTGCAGCAAACGCGATGTGGGGCGGGCGCTTCGCCGCCGGCCCTAGCGCGATCATGCGCGAAATCAACGCCTCGATCCCGTTCGACAAAGCGCTGTGGCAACAGGACATCGCCGCGTCCAAGGCCCACGTCGCCATGCTGGGCGCGCAAGGGATTGTTTCGTCTGAGGATGCCGCCACGATCAGCGCGGGGCTGGATATAGTCGCCGCCGAATATGCCGCCAACGGCGTGCCCGAGGATTGGGATCTCGAAGACATCCACATGACCACCGAAGCGCGGCTGGCCGAACTGGTCGGCGCGGTCGCGGGGCGGCTCCACACCGCGCGCAGCCGCAACGATCAGGTGGCGACCGATTTTCGCCTGTGGGTGCGCGATGCGATTGACCAGATGGACGCGGGGCTGGCGGGATTGCAAGCCGCGCTCGTCACCCGTGCGGGCGAGCACGCTGACAGCATCATGCCCGGCTTCACCCACCTGCAAACCGCGCAGCCGGTAACGCTGGGCCACCATCTGATGGCCTATGTCGAAATGCTGCGGCGCGATCGTTCGCGGCTGTCCGATGCGCGCGCGCGGATGAACCAATGCCCGCTCGGTTCCGCCGCATTGGCAGGCACCGGCTTTGCGATTGACCGCGATGCGACCGCGCAGGCGCTGGGGTTCGACGCGCCGACCGCCAATTCGCTGGACGCGGTATCCGACCGCGATTTCGCGCTCGATTTTCTCTACGCCTGCTCCACCTGCGCGCTGCACCTGTCGCGGCTGGCCGAAGAACTGATCCTGTGGGCAAGCCAGCCGTTCGGCTTCATCCGCCTGCCCGATAGCCTGTCCACCGGCTCATCAATCATGCCGCAAAAGAAAAACCCCGATGCTGCCGAACTGGTGCGCGGCCATTCGGGGCGGGTGATCGGCGCGCTGACCAGCCTGATGATCACCATGAAAGGCCTGCCGCTCGCCTATTCCAAGGATATGCAGGACGATAAGCCCCCGGTGTTCGAGGCCGCCAGCCTGATGGCGCTGAGCATCGCGGCGATGACGGGGATGATTGCGCAAAGCACCTTCAACACCGCCCGGATGCGCGCCGCGGCCGAGCTTGGCTATGCCACCGCAACCGATCTGGCGGATTGGCTGGTGCGCGCAGCCGGCATTCCGTTTCGTGAGGCGCACCATATTACCGGCAGCGCGGTAAAGCTGGCGGAAAGCCGGGGCGCGGCGCTCGATGCGCTTTCGCTGGCCGATTTACAGGCGATTGATGCGCGAATCGATCAAAGCGTCTATGCTGCGCTGTCGGTTGATGCCTCGGTCGCGGCGCGTGCCTCCTATGGTGGCACCGCGCCCGATCAGGTTCGGTTGCAGGTGGCCCGGATGCGCGCTGCGCTGGGGATGGAGGAATGATGCGGATCGCGATTGCCCCCGGGCTTGCCGCCCTGCTCGCCGCCCTGCTTGCCGGATGCGGTACCCCTGCACCGCTGACCCCGCCCCAAGGCGCAACCCTGCCGACCGCTCCTTACGGCGCGCTAACCAAGCCTACCGCCGAAGAACTGCTGCGCCGCGATGCGCTTGCCGCGCCCGAACGCAGCGTGGAACTGCGCCGCCGATCGGAAGAACGGCAGGACGACCCCTTCGACCTCCCCCCCGAATAAAGCGAACCCGATGGACCATTTTGCGATTTCGAACGGTGTAATGCACGCCGAAGACGTGCCGTTGCCACGGATTGCCGATGCGGTCGGCACCCCGGTCTATGTCTATTCGCGCGCCACGCTGGAACGCCACGCGCGGGTGTTTCGGGAGGCGCTGGCGGATGTGCCTGACAAGCTGATCGCGTTCGCGGTCAAATCCAACCCGAATCTTGCGGTGCTCAAGGTGCTGGAGCGTTGCGGCATGGGCGCGGACGTGGTGTCTGTGGGCGAAATGCGCCGGGCGCTTGCAGCGGGAATCGCGCCCGACATGATCGTGTTCTCAGGCGTGGGCAAGACCGCCGCCGAGATGATCGCCGCGCTCGACGCCGGGATCGGGCAGTTCAATATCGAAAGCGAGGAAGAGGGCGTAGAGCTTGCCGAAATCGCGGCCGCCAAGGGTGTGACGGCGCAATGCACGCTGCGCATCAATCCCGATGTCGATGCGGGCACCCATGACAAGATTTCGACCGGCAAGGCCGATAACAAATTCGGCGTGCCGATCAGCGAGGCAGGCCAAATTTTCGGCAAGCTGGCGGGCCTGCCGGGGGTAAACCTGCGCGGGGTGGCGGTGCATATTGGCAGCCAACTGGCTGATCTTGCTCCGCTTGAGGCCGCATTTGAAAAGCTTGGCGCGCTGGTGGCTGCGCTGCGCGGCGCGGGGCATACGATTACCCATGTCGACCTTGGCGGCGGGCTTGGCGTGCCTTACCGGGTGGGTGAAGTGCTGCCTCAGCCTGCCGAATACGGCGCGATGGTGGCGCGGGTGACGCGGGACTGGGGGGTGAAGCTGATCTTTGAACCGGGGCGGGTGATCGCGGGCAATGCCGGGGTGCTGTTGACGCGGGTGGTGCGGGTGAAGCGCGGGATCAATGATCCCTTCGTGATCGTCGATGCGGCGATGAATGATCTCGCCCGCCCGGCGCTTTACGGGGCCTATCATCATTTCGAGGCGGTGGAGCCTTCGGGCGCGCGGATGACCGCCAATATCGTCGGCCCGATCTGCGAAACCGGCGATACCTTTGCCATGGGCCGCGAGTGTGACGCGTTGGAAGCGGGCGATCTGGCGGTGTTCCGCACCGCGGGCGCTTATGGCGCGACCATGGCGTCATCCTACAATTCGCGCGGGTTTGTGGCCGAAGTGCTGGTGGATGGCGGCAAATTCGCGGTCGTCGCCGACCGGATCGAAGCGGGCGCGATCATGGATGCCGAACGCGTGCCTGATTGGCTCGCCTGAGCCGCCGATGAGCACAATCGCCAGCCTGCCGCTGTTCCACCAGATCACCGGGCAACAGGTGCTGGTGCTGGGCGATGGGCCTGCTGCCGAGCCCAAGCGGCGGCTGGTGGAGCGCGCTGGCGGCGTGGTGGTGGATGATCTGGCCCGCGCAGTGGATGAAGGGGTGCGGATCGCGTTTATCGCCTATGATGATGCCCGCGCCTGCGAGGTCGCGGCGATCAATGCGCGCTGCGCCGGGATGCTGGTTAATGTTGTGGACCGGCCAGAATTGTGTGATTTTACAACGCCTAGCATCCTTGATCGCAGCCCCTTGCTGGTCGCAATTGGCACGGGGGGTGCGTCTGCCGGACTGGCGAAACACGTGAGGTTGCGGTTGGAGCGGGTGTTGCCTGCCACGCTGGGGCTGCTGGCACGGGCGCTGGAGGCGGGGCGTCCGGCGTTGCGGCGGCGCTTCCCTGACGGGGCCGAACGGCGGCGGGCGGTGGATGCGGCCTTGCGAGAGGGCGGCGCGCTTGACCCGCTAAATACGCAATCTTTTGAGCGGGTTGAGGCGTGGCTGACTGGCGATATTGAGGTTCAGACGGGCGCGATTTTCGACCTCACCCTCACCAGCGCAGACCCCGACGACCTGACCCTGCGGCAGGCGCGATTGCTGGGTGAGGCGGATGTGTTGGTGCTGGACGGCGCGGTGCCGCCAGCCATTCTGGCCCGTGCCCGCGCCGATGCTGCGCGGCGGGTGTTGGGCGCGAATGAGGCGGGTCAAGCGGGGGTCAAGCAGGGGTCTGGGCCGACCAAGCAGGGGTCAAGCCCGGGCAAGGCAGGGTCTGGAACGGGCAAGGAGGGGTCTAACCTTGCGAGCCTCGATTCAATCGCCAATTTTCAGGCTGAAAGCACCCACCCAACCGGCCTCACCCTGATTCTGCGCTGGCGGCCCGATCTGTTGGACGATGCCTAAGCCGCCAATTCAACCGGCGTGCGAAGCTGTGCGAAATAGCCCGCCATCGCAGTGATCGCCCTGTCGCTCAGCGCGATGAACGCCCGCCGCTTGTCTACCGGATCGGGCACCCGCATGAAAATGCCGCATTCAACCATCTGCGTCAGCCAGCGCAGCGCGGTGGTCGCCGGAACGCCCGCTGCGATGCATAGCGAAGTGACCGAGACCTGCGCCCCTTCACCATGCGCGGCGGTAAGATCGAGCAGCATGTCCCAAGCCGGATCGCCGAACAGCGCCGGATCGAAAAACTGCCCGCGCGCCTGACGGTTGGCGATGATCTGCCGCACCATGCGCGGATCGGGCAGCGCCGCCCGCCCCCGCGCTTCGCCAAAACCATGCGCGCTTTCCTGCGGGTGAAAATCACGCTTCATTTCTCCAAGCGCGCCCGCGCCATTAGATGGCGGCGCTGTGTGGGATATCCGATCGAGCGAATGGGCAATCGCTTCGACCTGCTGCGACAGGCGCAGCAAGGCCACGCGGTCTTCCTCCCCCATTTCGCGCACCCGTGCCGCGACCGCTTCGCCCATCACCCGGCCCACCGCGATCACACGTTCAGCTCGGCTGGGCGACACCAGAATCTGCGGCGCGGATTGATCCAGCACCGCGAACACATCATCCAGCCCCGCCATATTGGTCGCCGCGATCAGTTTTGCCCCTGTCCGCGCCACCCGCATATCGAGCCGAGCCAGCCCTGCCAGCATCACCCCATCCAGCCCGCGCGGGCCAGATGCCGGGCAATCGACCATCACCACATCACCCAGCAGCGCAATCGGCCCTTCGATCAGCGCGCCAACCGATCCGCCATCAATCGAACGGAACCCCGCCCCGCCAAGATCGGCAGCGATCTGCGCCCGCCCGCCCGCATCACCGCCAAAAATCGCCACCCGTGCGGGCAGCCCGGCGGCATCGCGGGTGCTGTCATAGGAAAAATCAGCTTGGTTCGAAACGTCGTTCAACATGGGTGCGACTCCAACGATGTTAGAACAAGAATAGAACAAAATCAGTTCAGGTCAAGAATTTCACCCCCACCCACCGATTTCGGGCGGCCCCGATTGAACCTTTCCGTGGCTGTGAGAGACTACTGCTGTGATGAACAATTCTCCCCACCCTGACCCCGCCCCCAATTCAGGCGCGATTTTTGACGAATTGCTGGTGATGCTGGTGGCGCAGGGTGATGGCCGCGCGATGGAGCGGCTTCATGCGCGCTGGAACCCGCGGCTGGCGCGTGCAGCGCTGCGCTATACCGGCGATGCGGAAATCGCGCGCGATCTGGTGCAGGAATGCTGGATCGGGATCTGGAAAGGTATCACCCGGCTGCGCGATCCTGCGCGGTTTCGCAGTTATGCCTTTGGCGTGCTGCACCGCAAGGGCGCGGATTTCCTGCGCGGCGCGATCCGCGAGCGAGCCAGAGATTCCGGCCATGCGCTGGATGACCATTGCGAACCGCCCGCCGCGCCACAGCAGGGTGACAGCATCGCGTTGCAGCAGGCCTTCAGCGCGCTGCCGCCCGATCAGCGGTTCGCCGCCCATCTGTATTTTGTCGAGGGCCTGACCCTGCGCGAAATCGCCGAGGCAGCAGGCATTGCTGAAGGCACCGCCAAAAGCCGCCTGTTCCACGCCCGCCGCAAATTGAAGGTTGCGCTGGGCGAATCCCAACGCGAACCCACTCAAGGAGACACACTATGAATAACAATGACCAAAGGATCGCCGCCGCGCTTGATGCCGACGATCACGCCTTCCTCGCCAGCCTCGATTCGGATCGCGGCATGTTTCAGCAAATCGGCGACAGCTGGAAAGGGCCGCTGGGCGGCTGGGCCAAGCTGGGCTTTGTGTTCGCGATCGCCATCGGCCTGGGGCTTGCCTATTGCATCTATCGCGCAGTGACCGCCGAAGGCACCGATGCCATCCTTGGCTGGGGGCTGAGTTCGCTCGCGCTGCTGATCATGCAGGGCTTTTTAAAGCAATGGATGTTCGAGCGGGTGAATATGCTGACCGTGCTGCGCGAAGTGAAGCGGTTGCAGGTGCAGATCGCGATGCTGAACGAAAAGGATCGCTGATCGCGGGTCAGGGCCTGATTTCGATCACCGTACCATCGGGCACGATCCGCCACAGCTCCTCAATCTCCGCATTGGAGAACGCGATGCAGCCATTGGTCCAATCGCCCGGCATCCGGCCCATCGGCAGCGCGTTGGGCTGTCCGTGGAGGAAGATTTCGCCGCCGGGTGATCGGCCATAGGCCTGCGCAAAGGCGCGGTCAGCGGGCGCGGGGTATGATATTTTGAGGCTGAGGTGAAACGCACTGCCGGGATTGCGCGTTTCGATCATATAGCGGCCTTCGGGTGTGCGTTCGTCGCCTTCGAACTGCTTGTGCCCCTGCGGCTGACCGCCGAATTGCAAGCCGCGCCACACCTTGACCGGCTGGCCCCCGACATAGCCGATCATCAACCGTTCGGATTTGTCGACCAACAGGTAATCGACATAGGTAAAGGCGCGTTGCGGCGCGACCTGATCCCCGCTGCGCGCCCATAAAGGCACCGCCAACGGCAGCGCCCCCGCGCAGGCGGCAAGGGCAAGGACAGCAAGGGCAGAGCGGCGGATCATCCGGGCAGGATAACCCCGCATTGGCGCGGTGATCAATCCACAAACGGATTCCTTATCTTTTGTCCCGATGAGGAAAGGCAGTGGACGAAACCGCCTCAGCCGCAAAAATTACCCACAGTGATGGATGGCTGATCTGCACGCTTTCGTGCTGGTCATCGAAAAAACCTGCCAATGAGATGTTGAGTTTGATTTACCAAACAGGCATCAAGAGAAGGAACGGTGAGCGGCGCGCACTTCCTTGTGGATGGGAAGCGGACCGAGCTAGGTGAGACGCTCACCGTTCCCCGCACTGTTTTGGATATCGGCGCGGTGCCTCGAGGTTCGATTTGATCGAACCACTAGATGATGAATCAGGCAGCGAATCCCGTCAACGGGCAATTAATGAAGCGTCCCGGGTTTTCCGGAGGCTCCTATCTGTGAGAAGGAGCTACGATGACGACAAGGAACAAGTTTTCGCCTGAGGTCCGCGAGCGTGCGGTTCGGATGGTTGGCGAGCACCGGGCCGACTA